>Ga0111177_101_pt1 | contig 49818 bp, 46 predicted proteins | sample DeeMarSWOR324_28_FD_80230 | JGI IMG/M metagenome (GOLD analysis project Ga0111177, IMG submission 80230) | Chlamydiae bacterium SM23_39
CATGAGAAAAAAGCCTTTTTTTAAAGGTTAATATATTGCACTATAGCAATTTATAAGGTTTTTTTCTCATTTTTTTTTATTTTTCATGAAATATTCGGGTTAATATCTTGAAGATATAAATTCCCAAGCTCTTTTTCCCACCATTGAAGATGTCCTCTTTTTACAACAGAAACTTTTTGTTCTTTAAAATATCTTTCAATAGCTTCTTTAAAAGTATGCCGTTTAGATTCAGAATATATTTGATGCCTACCTGCTCTAATATCCGATTCAATCCTTTGTATCCAACGTTTAGCATCGGTCTTTCTACCAAATGTTGCAGTTAATGTTTTATAACCTCTCAACCTTATTTCTCCTTGAAACCGAATATTGCCATCTTTAAGAATCCTTTTTCTAATATACCCCATTTTTTTACTCCTTTTACCGCATCCAAGATTGTTAGTCCTTGAGAAAAACAATCTTATCTACTAAATTCCAACTTATTAAGGAGTGTTAATGCTAATGCCGTAATTATGATGTAATAGCCACTCCAAATCCAGCTTCAAAAAAATAATTGAAGCCATATGTGGGCTATTTAAAGAAATCTAGTATTGCGGCAATACTACGGGATTTCAGGTTTAAAAAACATATGGCCAGACCCAGAATCGAACTGGGGACACAAGGATTTTCAGTCCTCTGCTCTACCAACTGAGCTATCTGGCCAAAAAATACAAGATATTAATAAAAGATAATTTTTGCAAGATTTTATTTTGCCTTAGAAAATTCTTCATTTAAACGATATCTAGAATAGATATCTAAAAAGATCATATCTTTCATAATCCTTAAAGCTTCTTTCATTTGAAAATCCAAATCTATTTTTTTATCTTTTGAGTTAATCTTTTCTATATAATCTTTATATTCTTCATCATTTTCCAATCTATAAGCACTATTTTTCTGTAGAATTGGCACCATTTTTTTCCAATAGGTAACAACTTTTTGAAGATAAGGAAGATAATTTATTTGAAATATTCTTTTAAGTTTAGGCTCCAAATCTTTCAGGTTATCATAAAAAACAGCTTCCACTTTTTCTGATGGCAAAGAATATTTTAAATATTTTTCTCCTATTCTATACGATGAATAGATAGAAGGCACAACAATATCTGATTTTACTCCATCTACTTGGGTAGATCTACCCGAAGGAGTAAAATATTTTCCAACAGTTACTTTAAAAAAATATTTGGATTCCTTATCTGTAACAGTTTGATACTGAATAGTTCCTTTACCAAATGTTCTATCATCACCTACTACTATTCCAACACCATAATCTTGAAGAGCTTGTGCAACTATTTCTGATGCTGATGCTGACACCTTAGAAGTTAAAATAATTAAAGGACCATTATAATAGCTTTTTCCATTTAAATTTCTTAAATATCTTATTTCATTATTAGAATATTTTGAAATAGCTACTATTCCATTTTTTAAAAAAATACCCGCTACCTCTATAGCTTGTTTTAAAAAACCACCCGAATTTTCTCTTAAATCTAAAATAATTCCTTGTAAATCTCCTTTTTGCTTCAATATACTTATAGCTTTTTTAATATCTTTAGAACAACTTATGCCATTTGAATTTTCATAAAAAGCTTTTAAAACAAGTTTTCCAATAATACCTTCTCCAAAAGGTTCAAAAGAAAAGCTAACTCTTTCACATGACATCTCTATAGCTCTTGACTGCAGAGTAATATAAAATATCTTTTCATTTCTTTTTAATCCAAGAGAGATCTGTCCATTCTTTCTCTCTCTCATAATTTTTAAAACCTCTTCAAATGGAGTCTCTTCAATGTTTTTATCATTTATAAAAACTATAATATCTCCCTTTTTTATTTGTTTTGAATCTTCAGCAGGACTTTTTTTTATTAAATCAAAAATCATAACTCCTTCTATTGTTTCAGTAAGAACAACTCCTATCCCTTCAAATTCTTTTTCTAAATTAGCTCTTATCTCTCTGGCTTCCTCGTTAGTAAAAAAAGAAGTATGAATATCTAAACTTTTAGCAAAAGCTTTTAAAAACTGCAGTACAAAAAAATGCTCTCCTTTTTCCTTCATGGATAAATATCTATTTTCTATCCTATTTTTTTTTCTATTATAAAGATCAAAAAGCTTTTCCATTTTTTTTTCGGAATCTATATTAACTATTTTTTGATGCTCTAAATAAAAATTTTTAAATTCTTCTATCTGTCTCTGAAAAAGTTCTTTTTTATTATTAACAAAAAAAGAATTGGTTTTAGAATTTTTTTTTTTTAGGTTATTATCTTCTAAAAGATCTCTCAAATTCTTTTTTATTAAAAGACGATTTTTTTGAGCTCTTTTGATAGCTTTAAATATAGAATTATTTAAAACAAAAAAATCTGAAAAATCTTCTTTTTGAATATTACTGATAATTTTTTTTATTTTTTTTTCATCTAAATCCAAAAAAGATATCAACTCTTTTTTTAAAAAATATCTTTTTTCAAAATCAAACTCTTCAACATATATTTTAAATATTCTCTTTAAAATTTTAGGAGCCAAAATTTTATTTTCTATATGATATTCAAAAAGTTCTTCCATAACTTTTTTTATATCTTTAATATTATAGTTCTCTTCCCCAAATAAAAATGATATTTTTAATAAAAAAATTAATAAAAAAAACAAGGGGGTATAAAAAAACCTAGGACTACTTTTAACACTACCAAACTTAGCGTCGTAAGCTTCGTCCATATTTTATGCCCCCTAAGTGAATTATAGTATTATTTTAATTATCTAAACAAGTTTTATTTGATTTAATTATTAAAAAATCATTTTAATTTGATTTAATTGGTTAATTTGTAAAACTTTATTTAATAATTTTATTTTTGCCATTTTATAAATAGTTTTTGCAAAAAAAATCTATTCCATTTATATTTTTTATAATTTAGGAGAAAATTATGCCGACTATTAACCAGTTAATAAAAAAAAAGAGAAAAACACCTATAAAAAGAAAAAAATCCCCAGCTTTAAAAAAGTGCCCTCAAAGAAGAGGAGTTTGTATTCAAGTAAAAACAAAAACCCCTAAAAAACCTAATTCTGCTCTTAGAAAAGTCGCATGGATACGCTTATCTAATGGGGAAGAAATAATAGCTTACATTCCAGGTATTGGACATAATTTACAAGAACATAGCATAGTTCTAGTAAGAGGAGGAAGGGTTAAAGATCTTCCTGGTGTGAGATATCATATAATAAGAGGTGCATTAGATTGCGCTGCTGTGCAAAATAGACTTCAAAGTAGATCTAAATATGGAGCAAAAAAACCTAAATAAAGGAATTAAAAATGTCTAGAAGAAGAAAAGCAGAAAAAAGAAAAATACCGCCTGATCCAATTTATAATAATGCTAATATAGCTAAATTTATAAATTGTCTTATGAAAAAAGGAAAAAAATCTTTAGCTCAAAAAATAGTTTATCAAGCTTTAGAATTATTTGCTAAAAAGGTAAAAATAGATAATCCAATGAAAGCTTTTGAACAAGCTTTGGAAAATGCAAAACCCTCATTACAAGTTAAATCTCGTAGAATTGGAGGAGCTACCTACCAAGTTCCTATGGAAGTCCCTCCTAATAAAAAACTCTATTTAGCAACTCGATGGATCATTCAAAATGCTAAATCAAAAAAGGGCAAATCTATGCTTGATGGGTTAATTTTAGAACTTACTGATTGTTATAATAATCAAGGAGCTACTATAAAGAAAAAAGAAGAATTACACAAAATGGCAGAAGCAAATAAAGCTTTTGCACATTACAAATGATAAGGTAAAACATGGCAAAAAGAGCAGAAACAGATAAAATAGAAAATGTTAGAAATATTGGGATAATGGCTCATATTGATGCTGGAAAGACAACAGCAACTGAAAGAATATTATATTACTCTGGAAAATCTTATAAAATAGGAGAAGTTCATGAGGGTGCTGCCATAATGGATTTTATGGAACAAGAGCAAGAAAGAGGAATAACGATAACCTCTGCAGCAACAACTATATATTGGAAAAACCATAAGATAAATATAATAGATACTCCAGGACACGTAGATTTTACAATAGAAGTTGAGAGATCTTTAAGGGTATTGGATGGTGCAGTTGCAATTTTTTGTGGAGTAGCTGGAGTACAACCACAATCTGAGACAGTATGGAGGCAAGCAGATAGTTATAAAGTTCCAAAAATAGCTTTTATAAACAAACTAGATAGAATAGGATCTGATTTTTCCCAAGCTTTACAATCTATGAAAGAAAAATTAAAAGCTAATGCCATAGCTGTGCAATGTCCAATAGGTTCCGAAGCAAATTTTAAAGGAGTAGTAGATCTTATCTCTATGAAAGCTCATATATTCAAAGAGGAAACATTAGGTGTAGAATATACAACAGAAGAGATCCCTCCAGATTTAATAGAAAAATGTAAAAAAATGAGAATATTACTATTAGAAGAGTTAGCCACAATAGATGAAAAAAATGAAAATTTTTTAAATAAAGTTTTAGAAGATCCAGATTCAATAACACCTGAAGAGATAGATCCTATAATAAGAAAAGCTGTTTGTGATAATAAACTAAATCCTGTTCTTTGTGGAAGTGCTTTTAAAAATAAGGGCATACAGCAACTTTTAAATGCTATTATAAAATGGATGCCTTCTCCTTTAGATAGAGGGATTATTAAAGGTATAGATGATAAAAATCAAGAGATAGTATTAGAACCAAAAGATGACAGCCCTCTTTCTGCTTTAGCATTCAAAATAATGACAGACCCATATGTTGGGCGTTTAACATTTTTAAGAATCTATTCAGGAACGTTAGAAAAAGGAAAAACTATAATAAACATATCTAAAGATAAAAAAGAGAGGATTTCTAGACTTTTAGAGATGCATGCAAACCAAAGATATGATAGAGATGCTTTTTTTACTGGAGATATAGCAGCATGTATAGGACTTAAATATTCTGCTACAGGAGATTCTCTTTGTTCAGAAAATACCCCTATCTTCTTAGAAAAGATGAGATTTCCTGAACCTGTGATCTCTATGGCTATAGAACCAAAATCTAAAGCTGGCAGAGAAAAATTGTCACAAGCCTTAAGTGCTCTTTCCGAAGAAGATCCCACTTTTAGAATACAAACAAATATAGAGACTGGACAAACAATAATTTCAGGGATGGGAGAGTTGCATTTAGAAATTTTAAAAGATAGAATGTTAAGAGAATTTAAAGTTGATGCTAATGTAGGAAAACCACAAGTTTCATATAAAGAAACAATAACAACAACAACAAAATCTGAAACTAAATTTATAAAACAAACAGGAGGAAGAGGTCAATATGCTCATGTAGTTTTAGAAATAGAACCAAATGAAAGAGGAAAAGGCAATGAAATTATAAATAAAATAGTAGGAGGTGTTATTCCTAAAGAATATATCCCCGCCACTATAAAAGGAATAGAAGAGGGATTAGCTACTGGCATTTTAGCAGGATATAATATTATAGATACAAAAGTAAAAATAGTATTTGGATCTTATCATGATGTAGATTCTAGTGAAATGGCTTTTAAAATATGTGGTTCTATGGCTATAAAAGAAGCTGCTAAAAAATGTTCTCCAATACTTTTAGAACCTATAATGATTGTTGTAATTACAACACCTGAAGAATATTTAGGAGATATTATTGGTGATGTCAATAGAAGAAGAGGTAAAATAATAGGACAAAGCTTAAAAAATAATATATCAACAATAGAGACAGAGGTGCCTATTAGCGAAATGTTCGGATACTCAACTCAACTAAGGTCTCTATCTTCAGGAAGAGCAATATTTTCTATGGAACCTTCACATTTTGAAAGAGTTCCTTTAAAAATACAAGAAGAAATAATCAAAAAATAAAGGATAGTATGGCTAAAAAAGAAAGAGGTAAAATTAGGATAAGATTAAAAGCTTATGATGCAAGGCTTTTGGATAGAGCTACTTTAGATATTGTTGAGACAGCTAAAAGAACAGGAGCTAGAGTAATAGGACCAATCCCTTTACCTACAAAAAGAGAGATATATACTGTTTTAAGATCTCCTCACGTAGATAAAAAATCTAGAGAACAATTTGAAATTAGAACACATATTCGTTTAATAGATCTTTTAAACCCCACAGCTGATACAATAGATAAATTAAAAGATCTACCAATTGCAGCTGGAATAGATATTAAAATAAAAGCAGCTTCTTAGGCTTTTTCAGAAGTTTGCATATCATAAGCATTTCTATCGAAAACAGGAAAAGGTGGTTTTTCGAAAACCATTTTTTTTGAAATAATTTTATTATTTTCTAATATAAAAAGGTATCTTCTTATTTCTATAATTCTTCCAGCAGAATAAATGGTTTCTAAATATTCATATTCCATTTGATTACTTTCCAACTTTTTAATAAAATTTGGTTTTCCTGCTTTTTTTATTAAAACTTTTTCAGTGGTACCAACAGAAATATCCCCAAAAATATCTTGAGTCATTGTTTTATGACCAACCGCACATGAAATAAACATTAAAAAAATAAAATACTTTTTCATTTTTTACACCCTTTTAAGATTTTTTCTTAGGAGTAATCCATATCTTTCCATCTATCTGAGTACGAAATTGGTCAGTTGTTACATATTCCGCATGCATTAAATAGCTTCCATCTTTTTGTAAATAATATGTTTCATAACCCTCAAAATTCAACCCATTATCTCTAAACTCCCATGCTATCAACTTATCATCATAAATTCCATATCCTATCACTTTTCCAATAGAAAGATTTTCCATCTCAACATTAAAACTTTTCATAGTAAAATCATAAAAACTAAGTTCATTTTTCATATTCTCAGAGATCCCATCTATTTGAATTTCCTGTGTAGCTTGAATATTTCCTGCAGAATCATTTTTTTTTACCATCCATTTAGTAAAAAAAACAAGGTTTTCTTCTACCATATTCAAAGTTACATTTCCCTCTCCCATCCAAATGTTAGGATTAAAAATAAATAAATGTTTCATCAAAACATAAACCTTCTAGCATATATATTTTGTAAAATACCCATAGCAACCATTGCTGTCACTACAGAACTTCCTCCATAAGTTATAAAAATAAGAGGAACACCCGATATCGGTAAAAACCCACACATCATTGCTATATTTATAATAATATGCATTATAAAATAAACTGCAATACCTGATGCTAAAAGTTTTCCAAAATAATCCTTTGTCACTCTTACCACTTTAAGACTAGAATGGATTATAAAATAAAATAAAAAAAGCAAAAAAACTATTCCCAAAAATCCAAATTCCTCTGCATAAGCTGCAAAAATAGAATCTGTATATGATGCAGGAAGCCATCTTTTTGAAGCAAATTCTCCTTTCTTCCATCCAGTTCCAACCAAACCTCCTATAGCAATAGATATCTGCACAGATTTATGATGATAGGTATTAGGATTTAATCTCTCATATTGATATTCTTTAAAAAAAGGAGAAAAAAAAGGTCTCATTTTATTATGAGAAAAAATACCGATAAACATTAAAAAAATAACACTAAAAAAAATCAAACCAAAAACTAAAAACACCCTTAACAATTTTTTATTAATATCACCAAAATAACACATAACTAATGTAATAGGATATAAAATCAAAGCTGTTCCAAGATCTGGTTGATTTAATATTAAAAAAAAGGGAATACCGCTTATTATTAAAATTTTAGAAGAAGACTTAAAAGATAAAATATTTTCTCTATTTTTTTCTAAAAACCATCCTAAACAAACAATAATAATCAATTTTGTATATTCAGATGGTTGAAAGCTTACATTTAAAAAGGGAAGTCTATACCATCTATGCACTTTATGAATAGGTTCTATAAAATATATTCCTAAAAGAAAAAATACCATCACTAAATACAGTAAAAAAGAAAACTCCTTTAATTTTCTATAATCCCATCCAGCAAAGAAAAAAAAAGCTATCCATCCTAAAAAAAAAGCTGTCATCTGTCTTTTAACAAAAAAGGTAAAAAAAATATCTTCTTTTGTTCCTGTCATAGATGATATAACTAAAAAACTAATAACCATCAAAAGAGTTAATACAAATACTAATTTATAATCTATTCTTAAAAGATATTTATGATTCCACATAATTCATTACATTATTCCGCATCCTTTTTAACTTTCTCATTACCCGATTTCTTCCTCAAGATTTTTTTCTCAATTTTTCTAAAACTTATTTAAACAAACATAGATTTTAAAAATTTTTCAATATAAACTTTAACTATGTTAAATCTAAAAATAGTTAATATTTTTTTAAATAAAATAACTTCTACCCAAAAATGGGCAGAAAAAAAAGAAGATACTTTTGATAAAAGTCTTATCACCTGTATAACAGCTAAAGAACAAACTGAGGGTATAGGCAGATTTAATAAAAAATGGATATCTCCTACTGGCAATCTTTATTCCACATTTTATTTCCAACTACCTATAAATATTCAACATATTTATTCAATAGGAATTATTTTAGCTATAAGCTTAGCAACTATTCTTAAAAAAAAAGGATTAGATATAAAAATAAAATGGCCTAATGATCTCTTATTAAACAACAAAAAAATAGCAGGGATATTATGTAATATAAAAAACACTGATGATAGCTATGCTATTTTTTTAGGTATTGGAATAAATCTTAATATGGATAAAAAATATTTTTCTCTAACAGACCAACCCATCTCTTCTTTAAAAAATGAAACAAAAAAAAATTGGAATATTAAAAAAACACTTATAGAACTACAAAATCAATTTTTAAAAAATTTAAAAATTTTTTTAAAAAAAGGATTTTTACCCTTCCATAAAAATTTTGAAAAATTTTTATCTCACAAAAATAAAAATATCTATTTTTCTTTTGGAAAAAAATTTTTTTCAGGTAAAATTTATAAAATAAATGAAGATGGTTCTTTAACCTTAAAATTAAAATCCAATAAATTAAAAACCTTTTATTCAGGAGAAATTATTTATTAAATTTTTTCCCATCTATTTTTTTCATATAAATAAATAAGAGGCTCTCCAGTAGGTATCTCTAAATTAACCACCTCTTCTTCCGATAATTCATCCAAATACATCACAATAGCTCTTAAAGAATTACCATGAGCAGATACAAAAACATTTTTTTTATTTTTTAAAAAGGGAACTATCTCTTTTTTAAAATAAGGAAGCGTTCTCTTCGCTGTCATCTCAAGACTCTCTCCTCCTGGAGGTGCTGTCTTATAACTTCTTCTCCAAAGCTTCACCTGTTCTTTCCCATATTTTTTCCTCATCTCATCCTTATTTAATCCCTGTAATTTGCCATACATCCTTTCATTTAAATGCCAAGATTTATAAATAGGAATACAATTTTTTTTACTATATTTAGAATATATCTTACTCCATTCTCCTGTTTTTCCTTTTTCTAAATGTAAAAATAGAGGTATCTTACCCTCCTTATGATAAAGCATAGCTAAAAACAGGGTAAGATGAGCTCTTACAAGAGTAGAAGTAAAGATAACATCTATATGAATATCTTTAATCTTCTTACCCCCTTCTATAGCTTCCTGCATCCCTTTTTCTGAAAGAGGGACATCTACCCATCCAGTAAAAAGATTAAGTTTATTCCATATAGACTCCCCATGACGCATTAAAATCAACTTCATAAAAAGTATCCTTTTTTACTATAATAATTACTTAAAAATATTATGCAAAGGTTAAGTAAAATTTTAGTATCTAGAGGCATAGCTTCCAGAAGAAAATGTGAAGAGATAATTAAAAACAACAGAGTAAAAGTAAATAATCAATTAATAACTCTTCCTCAATTTATGGTAGATGAAAAAAAAGATTTAATAGAGTTAGATAATATAAAAATTTCTAAAAAGGAAAAAAAAGTTTATTACATACTTAATAAGCCAGCAGGATATTTATCAACCAACTGTCCTTATACTAAAAAGAAAAAAGTAATAGACCTCTTCCCCAAAAAACCTAGAATATTTACTGTTGGAAGACTAGATAAAAACAGCAAGGGTTTATTAATAATTACAAATGATGGGTATCTTGCTCATAAAATAATGCATCCCTCATCAAATATAGAAAAGGAATATTTAGTTTATACAGAACAAAAGATAACTTCTAAACATACAAAAATTATATCCAAAGGAATAATTATTAAAAACAGGATTATAAAACCAGTATCTTTAAAAAAGATCTCTTTTAACAGTGTATCGATAATTGTAAAAGAGGGGAAAAAACATGAGATTAGATTATTTTTAAAAAATGCTAATTTAAAGGTAAAAGATTTAATAAGAATAAGGATTGGTTTTTTAAAATTAAAAAATTTAAAAGAAGGAGAATATAGAAATATGACTAAAAAGGAAATCGATAAATTTTTATTTTTTATTCCATAAAAATAGTTACAATACTATTTTACGTGTACCTAAAACAAATAAGCAGAAAAATAGAAAAAAGTGCTTGGAACATTCAAAATCTTTAATTGAAATTTTTTTTCAAATATTTTAAAAAAATTTTACAAGAGAAAAATTATTAGCAGAAGCTCATGGAGGCATTTCTTTTTTAGCGAAAGAACAGATCTTAATAGAGAAAGTTTGTATGGAACTTTATCATTTCAAGGAAATACTACTATAATTAATCTTTTTCATATGCTTAATAATCTTGGACTATAATTAAAAAGGCCTCTGCACGATTAAAGAAATTTTATTTATCATCAAAATAAAAAGGATCTATTTCTTTTAGTTCCGGCAATTTATTTAGGTATTCAAATTCTTTTTTGCCTTTTTCTGTTATATCAAACCAAACCAATTCATACATATACAATTCTCTTCCTAAATTATCCCAATCATATTTTATTTTTTTTAAAATCTCATTAATGGGTATTTTCCAAGGAATAAACTTATTATCTTTAGTTAAATCTCCTGCTATTACTAATTTTTCTTCTAATAAGTTTTTAATAATTTCTAATGATGTTTTTTTTATTAATTCTTGATCTTCATAACGATAATATTGTTCAACAAAGCTTGGAACAAAATATAATGAGGTCCAATCTTCAATACAATATGCTAAAATAGCTGTTTTTGTTTTTTCAAATTTAATATCCATCAATTTTTCTCCAAAAATTTAAGTTTAATATTATCTTTGATATCGGGTAATTTAATATCTATAGTTGGTGCCCCTGATTTTGATAGAGGTCTAAATCCTATTACCGTTCCATCTTGTAAAAGATACATTTTTCCTGAATATGAATTATCATTTATCAATTTTGCATTTTTAGTTAATTTATTAAATATTTTTATACTCTCTTTTTGACTTCCTTCAAAAAGGCGAATATATGGTTTAGTCCCAGCTTTTCCAATCCATTTTCCATTGGGTTTTATTATATTTACAAGGTCACTTTTTGTTGTAATTGAAGAAAAAACTTTAATATTTTTTAATATTCCAGATGAATGAGGCATAATTTTTTCTGCTGTTTTCCATGCACATACAGTTTCTGCAAAATTACCTGATCCTCCTATTCCAGCTAGAGCTTCTAGAATTACGACTCTTTCAGTTCTTTGTAAGTTCTTAGCAAGTATTGCAAGTTCTTTAGCACCTTTTATGCCTTTAGAAATTGCCTTAGCTGTAGCTCCTGGTATAAGAATATCAGCTCCATATTTACCGACTATATATCCTGATCTCTCACCCTTTTCTTTAGGGTATAAAGATTCCCATATATTGATTAACTCACAAACTTCTGGAGCTAATATTTTGCTTAACTCCTTCCATTCTTGAGAGTAAGCAAGTTTTGCAATATTAGAAAAGGAAACATATATTCCACGTCCTGTATCAACAGGATGAGTTATTGCATTAGCAGCAAATGAAATTAACTGTTTTCCGGATTCAACAGCACCTTTAGCTATACCAGTTGTTGTTCCTACACTAAAATCAAAACAGTCTACAAAAGTTATAGATTTTTCTGTATTAATTTGATCTTCCCTTATATAAACTTGGTAGTCATTTAAAGAATGTTCAAACTGTCCATCTTGCAAAAAAGCATAAGCTCTATCTAAATAAATATTGTGATTGTTTGGATTGTTTGCAATTGCTTTTCCAAAATTATCTATTGCTTTGTCATAATGTTTATTATTTAAAGCTTGTTCACCTTGAATGCGAAAAAAGTTTTCTTGAAAATTCTGATTAGAGTTGTCATTTTTATCCATATATAATGAAGCTTGATTGGTTGCAAAAACATTATCTACTTGTCCATGTCCTTGATTTATTATTTGTTCATATGTTTCTAATAAAATATATTTTGGAATATTTTCAATAGCATTATGTGCTAAAGTAGAACCAATAATTCTTTCATTATTTGTTTTAATATAATTTTGATCCTTTGGATCTGAAATATGAAGGTTATTTTCAACAATAGTATCTTTATATTCAGAAATTTGATCATTAAAAGATTGATATAAAGTAAGATCTTGGGAATTACTACTAGAATTTTCTGGAGATGGTATAGGATTAGAGGATAGGTTTTCTTCTTTCTTTGATTTTGAAGTGCAAGACTCAGGAGTAGTGGCTTCAGCTGCTTTAGTAGATTTTGCTATAGCAATTGTAGCTACTACTGCAATAGTACCCACAACTAAAGCTGATCCTATTATAAAAGCTTTCTTGTGCTTTTTTATATATTTTCTTACTTTTTTGAACTTCTTTTTAAACCAATTCTTACAAAGAATAATATCATATTGTCTATAGTAAACAGCTGGTATAATTTGATAATCACCAGTTCTATAAGATGAATTTTCAAACGTAGCATCATCTTCATATGGACTTAAAAGTTCTTGAATATCTCTTTCTAATTCAGCTTTTTCTTCTTCTGTTGCATTTGAAAGTGTTCCACTTCTTGCTAAAAGAGCTAAAAAATAACTTATTTCATACAAATCTTGTTCTGTACAAACATCTTCTAATAGACCATTTTCTAATTCTTCAAGAAGCTTAATAACCAAATCATATACAAGAAGACCGTCTTCATTATAGAGTTGCTTCATAATATTCCCTTTATTAGCAAAATAAGATTGAGATTGAGTAGCTGATGGATAAATTGGTGTTGATGCTATAAGAAAAGATACATTAGTAAAAATTAAGAAAAAGACAAAAAGCTTTGATTTTTTTAAAAGTTTTACCATAAGACTTTCAACTTAAATTTATAGAATCTTATTTTTATTAAATAAAATTTTCAAGGTATTTAATCAAAAATTCAATTTCATACTACTAAATCTTTGTGATTCACAAATATCTTTTTGAAGTTTTTTTTATTATAATACCCCCATTATTCACAAAAAATAATTAAAGTGGATAATGAGGGCAGAATTTATAAGTTGTTTTTTTCAAAAACTCTTGGATTTAGAATCCAATATTCATGAGATCTACCTATATCTGAGAAAATCTTTTCACGAATAATCCATTCATAATCCTGTAGTAAATTTAAAGCTTTCCGAACCCTATGCGAGCATAAGAACTCTCATAGTCCTTGATGATAAATATCATGAACTTTAAACCTATTAGATAAGCGTGTTTGTTTAATGAAATTTAATATAGTTAAGTGTAGCAAAATTGTGGCATTTTTTTATCAAATGCTTGTCTTTACTAAAAATTTTTTATAAACTTTTTAAAAACAAAAGATAGTTATGAAAAACAATTCTACTGATAGTTCTCTTATTTTATATCAGACAGAAGATGGTCAAACTAAGATAGAAATTCATCTTATTGATAAAACTGTTTGGCTTTCTCAAGATCAAATGGCTGAGTTCTTTGATAAAGATAAAAGAACTATTTCTGAACATATTAGAAATATTTTTAAAGAAAGAGAACTTCTTGAAAAATCAGTTGTCCGGAATTTCCGGACAACTGCATCGGATAGCAAAAATTATGAGGTATTACATTACAATTTAGATGTTATTATTTCAGTAGGATATCGAGTAAAATCTCATAGAGGTACGCAATTTCGTATATGGGCAACTGCTAGATTAAAAGAGTTTCTTATAAAAGGCTTTGTTTTAGATGATCAAAAGTTGAAACGTTTAGGTGGAGACAGCTATTTTGAAGAACTTCTTTCTCGTATACGAGATATTCGTTCATCTGAAAAAGTATTTTGGCGTAAAGTGCTTGATATCTATGCTACTAGTATTGATTATGATCCTTCTGCAGAAACATCTGTGGAAATTGCAAAAAATTATTTAAGTGCTGATGAATTAAATATTCCAAATCGCCTTGTTTCAATATATTTAGATTTTGCAGAGCTTCAAGCTTTAGATCATAAACCAATGTATATGAAAAATTGGATGATTTTTTAAAAATGACTGATAAGAAAATTTTATCACATTTAGGAAAAGTTAGTCATGATAAAGCTTTAAAAAAAACTCGAGAGGAATTTTTAAAATATAAAAGTAAAATGATTGAAAATTCTTTTCCTCCTGTGGAAAAGCATTTTTTAAAGGCAGTAAAAGAAATAGAAAAATTACATTAAATGATAAACAAAAGTAATCATATATGGCAAAAGAGCGTTTTAAAACCTGTGTTTCTTCTTATTTGATTTTAAGAGATAAAGAAAAAGTGCTTTTATCTTTAAGAGGAAATACGGGATATAAAGATGGATATTGGGGGCTTGTTTCTGGGCATGTAGAAAAAGGAGAATCTGCAAAGGAAGCAATAGTTAGAGAAGCTCATGAAGAAGCTGGGTTGATTTTAGATCCAAAAAATTTAAAATTTGTAACTATTATGCATAGAAAATCTGAAAGGGAAAATATTGATATATTTTTTGAAACTGATAAATATAAAGGAGAGATTATAAATAAAGAACCTCATAAAATTGAGAAATTAGAATTTTTTCATGTTAATTCTATGCCTTCTAATTTAATAGATTATATTCATAGAGTATTTATGGAGGAAAAATATTATTTTGAATTGGGTTGGTCATAAAATAAAGGAAAAAATCATGAAAAATTTAGATTATGAAAATATGACAGCACATTGTGGACTTGCATGTTTTAATTATGTGGTACATTTGGCAAAAACAGATGAAGATATAAGGAAACATGTTGCAAAGCAATTTAATATGCCTTCTGAAAAAATTCCAGGACGTAGGTCTGTAAAAGGAAAAATATCCTATCATACTTAGAATGTAAAGTTTATATAGGATTTTTTAATCTCTATTTAATTAAAATTTTAGAAATGGTTAAAATTTAATTTAACAAAAGATAAAACTCTTTAAAAAAAATTTGTTAAATCAAATTCTATCTAAAACAAAAATTTTTTCTCAAAAAAAACCTTTTTATCTTTTTCATAAGCTTTCAAAAATATTCCATCTTCCACTATTATATTATAATCATTAACAAATGTTACATCTTTAGCTTCAAAACAAGAATTACCCTTTAAAACAATTTTAAAAGATTCTTTCCTATGTATTTTATTTGTAATATAACTATTTTTTTTAGATTTATCTATACCCTTATTTATTATTTTTACATTTTTCAAAAGAGCTCTTTTAACACCAGGCTGATCCCCTTTTAAAATAAGCATACTTCCATCCAAATATATATTTTTTATTTCGATTTCTGCTATCTCTATCTGCATCTCTGATCCATATCTTATCTCCCCCCTTCTTATCTTTTTTGCAATATCTTCAAATAAAGGTCCAATAGAGGGAGATAGATAACAAAAAAAACAAAGATCTTTTTTTATAAAATCTTCAAATTTTTTTATTTTTGAAATTTTTATTTTAGAGTAATTTTTTAAAAGGTCAAAATAATTTTTTTGAAAATCATAAAAACAGGATAAGGGTGTTTCTAAATATTTTTTTTCATCATATTTTCTCTTTATACAAGAAATAGTTTTTTCTCTTTTATTATAAGTCAAAAATGTATTTAACTTTTTTTTATCTTCAGAATAGATTCCTTCAGAAATATTTTGCATCATAAGTTCTAACCTTCCAGCTTTTATCTTTTTATTACCTTCGAAAGCTTTATTCTTCATATTTAAAACCATCCCTGGAAAAGGTGATTTATCAACTACTCTTTCGATCTCTTTTAAATCTACAAATAGAATATTTGTATTAGATGGAAATTTTAAAAATTTTTTTCCTTTTATAGGGATATTGCATCTTTCAAAATCAGTATATTCAATATTCGATAAAAAATATTTCTTACCCTCTTTTTTTAAAACATTTACCCCTTCTTGCGATTGCATCTTCCTACTGCAAGAGGCTACCCCAAATTTTTTATCTTCCAATACTCCATATCCCATAAAAGCTAAAAGAGAATAATCAAATCCTGCTATAGGGTTATTTATCTGACGAACTATTCCCTTTTGAACCTTTTTTTTATATAACCAATCAAATACTTTATTATCCTTCATAAGCTTCCAAATAACTCCATGACCTGATGGTTTTAAAAGCAGTTTTAACTTATCTTCCAACACCCAATTTCCATTTTCATCGATAACGGGAGATAAAAACTGTTTAAAAATAAAAAAATTATCTTTTCCCTTTTGAAACCATTTATTATCCTCTAAAATAGAAATAATATTACTATGGTTATTTTTATCTTCGGAAGTCATAATAATAACAGGAATATTTATTTTTTTATTATAAATTTTAAAAAAAAGATTTTCATTAGCTTTAAGCTCTTCCATTAAATGTTGCAACAATGTCTTTCCTAAAAAATTAAAAGATGCTACAGGAAGAGGTTTTTTAGTTTTTTCATCTATATGATTCAACCTATCCCCAACTCCTCCCATAGGATATATTTTACAAAAAAAGGGTAATGATTCTATCCCTTTCGCTATATATTTTTTTATCTTTGAATTTTCAAAAATATTTATCAAAGGAGGATTAAAGATTTTTATATCTTCTTTTTTTTTAATATTTTTAATATCTAAAGCTTTTTTATAATATCCTACAATACCTCCTATATCTTTATAAAACAGATCTACTTTTAAAAGATCTGTTAACATTTTTTTTATAAGAACAAAAGAATCATTTATATTAACCTTTTTAAAAATCCTTTCTCCCTGACCTATTTTAATAAGAGAAAAAATAATTTTTTTTTCTTCTAAAGAGAGCTTTTTTAGAATTTTAGAAAGACCTTTATTTTTTTTTAAAAAATTTTCTATCTCTTTTTCTTTTAAAAATTGCATCCTCATATTATAAAATAAAAATTTTTTAAAAATAAAATAGAAATATTTTATCTCATCAACTTCAGAAAAAAACTATAAAATTATAAAATAAAAAAATTTTAAAAAAAATATTTGGCAAAAAGTTATTATGGAAATCAAAATGACGTGCTCTCCAAAATCTATTCTATGATATACTTTACTAAGTAAAAGATTATATCTCAATTACTTCAAAATCTCTAAATTTATTTTAGGAGTAATAGTTGAAAATTATTTTTTCAACAACTATATTCATCTTTTATTTAATAGGAATTATAGATGTATAAATTTTGCCTTACCATAATAACATCGTTGCTAATATACATTACTTGTCTTGTTGAAGGAGGTGAAATTGATCAAATGACTCTTGAAGAGAAAATTGGTCAGCTATTCATAACTTATTTTAATGGTGACTATGCAAATGAGCATGCGGAAAGGTTAATAAAAGAAACGAAAATTGGTGGAATTATTTACTACAATTTGACAAATGGTCTTAAAGATCCTTCAAAAATTTTGAAAATGAGTAACGATTTACAAGAGTTAGCAAAACGTTATATTGGAATTCCACTATTTATCTCCACAGATCAAGAAGGCGGGTTGGTTACAAGACTTTTAGAAGGATTTACTGAATTTCCAGGTAATGCAGCTCTTAGTAGAACTAATCAACCTGAACTAGCCTATAAATCATGTTATTACATGGGAAAGGAACTAAGAGTTGTCGGGGTAAATTTCAACTTGGCTCCTGTGGTTGACGTAAATAACAATCCTTTAAATCCAATCATTGGAATTCGAGCATTTAGTAATAATAAGTATGATGTTGCGGCCTTTGGTAAGAAAAGCATTAAAGGCTTCAAGGATGGAGGTGTTATTTCTTGCTTAAAGCATTTTCCTGGACATGGTGATGTTTCAGTAGATTCTCATAAAGCCTTACCGATAGTCTATAAGAATTATAATGAGATTGAAGATCTTGAACTTTATCCATTCATACAGTTGATAAAAGAGGCTCCTGCTATCATGACTGCTCATATTTTATTTCCACAACTAGACTCTAAAAACTGTGCAACTTTGTCCTCTTTCATACTAGAAAAGATTCTGAGAGAAAAATTAAATTTTAATGGGGTTCTGCTAACAGACTCACTCACAATGCAAGGTGTTCTCAAAGAACACTGAGGCATAGAGGAGGTTGTCATGAAAGCATTTAAAGCAGGCAACGATATTTTGCTTATAGGAAACCGAGATTTACAAAACCAAATTGATAGTGAAATCCATATTAATGAAATAATTCGAATTTATCATAGCATGATAAATGCAGTAAAAGAAGGAAAAATAAGTGAGGAAAGAGTCAATGCTTCTGTCTCACGAATTTTGAAATTAAAAAAAGATTATGGTTTATTCACCTACCTCCCAACTAAAGATCAGGATCTAAAAAAAATACTTCGTTCGGAAGATCATTTGAAACTTGCAAATAAAATAGCCCATCGCTCTGTAAACATAAAAAAGTGGAATTTCAATTCTGATTTTTCAAAGTTGAATATTACAATTATAGCACCAAAAATTTTAGAAGAAAAAATCAAAAATACTGATCTTTTAAATTTAGGGAAACAAACATCCCTGTATGTATTTGAAGGTCTAGAACCATCTTCATCTGAGCAACAGCAATTATTAAAAGTAATTAAAAATACTGATTACATAATTTTTTGCTCATATAATTCTTGGAAAATGCCAAAACAATTAGAGTTATTGAATAAAGTAGCAAGCCTTAAACCTACAGCTTGTATTGCAACTAGGGATCCTTATGACCTAGATGTACACCATTATTCTAATATTAAAATTGCTACATATAGCCCAACATCTTGCTCTTTACAAGTAGTAGCAGACTATCCAGTAAAAGAACCAAACCTATCTTTGTTTCTATTGAATTTTTTATTTTGACAACATTGCCCTATGGGAGTTCTTTCTCCCTTTTTTCTTTTTGTTAGCAATAAGCTTTTTCTATCTTAAGACTTATTACTTCAAATAACTTTTATACTTTGGAATTTTCTCCGATATTGGCTATGGAATTTTTTCCTAATATTGATTAATTTTTAGAAGTAATTACTGATTTTATTTTAATAAAATATCATTTTTTTGATATAAAAAGGGTATGCTTACAATAGCTAAACTTTTTGGAAAGTCTCCCTTCACTCCTCTTCAAAATCATATGAAAAAAGTCTCTTCATGCATAAAAGAACTACCTTCTCTTTTTATAGCCATATCTGAAAAAGACATGAAAAAAATAGAAGTCATTGCAAAAAAAATATCTAAATTAGAACATGAAGCTGACCTTACAAAAAATGATATCAGAAACCATCTTCCACGAAGTCTTTTCTTACCAATAAATAGAATAGATATTTTAGACATTCTATCTCTGCAAGATTCTTTTGCTGACAAAGCAGAAGATATTGCTGTATTAGCTACCTTTAAAATTTTGGAAAATTATGAAGATTTAAAAAAAGATTTTGAAATATTTTATAAAGAAAACATCGAATCTTTTGTTATGGTAAAAAATGTAATAAAAGAATTTGATAGTCTTTTAGAAGCTTCTTTTGGAGGAATAGAAGCAGAAAAAGTAAAAGAGATGATAGAGCTACTTGCTTTAAAAGAACATAAAATAGATCGTCTTCAATACAATATAATAAAAAAACTTTATAGTTTAGAAGAAAAAATGAAATATTCTACTTTTAATCTTTGGCAAACAATGATAAAAGAGATTGGATCTCTTTCCAATCTTGCAGAAACATTAGGTAATAGAATTAGAATGATTCTGGAGCTAAAATAATCTAATGAACATAGAAATTATTTTAATAACGATTAGCATAATAATAGGGCTTTACATGGCGTGGAACATTGGCGCCAACGATGTAGCTAATGCTTTAGGCACTTCTGTTGGATCTAAAGCTCTGACTTTAAAAAAAGCTATTATAATAGCTGCCATATTAGAATTTGCTGGTGCATTTTTATTAGGAAGCCACGTCTCTTCAACAATACAAAAAGATATAATATATCCAGACTTTTTTTCATTTAATCCTACAATATTTGCATTAGGTATGATAAGTTCTCTTTTTGCTACTGCTATCTGGTTAAATTTAGCTTCTTACTTTTATCTCCCAGTATCTACAACTCATTCTATCATAGGATCGATAATAGGATTTGGAGCAATAGTAGGTGGATTACATGCGGTTAACTGGAGGGAGCTATCTTATATAATAACAAGTTGGATATTAACTCCTCTATCAAGTGGTTTTATAGCATATCTTTTATTTAGTCTTTTACAAAAAAGAATTCTTTATGCTTTAAATCCTCTACAAGCAACAAAAAAATTGATTCCCTTTTTAACTTTTTTTTCAATATTCTTCTTTTTATTTTCATTTACCTTCAAAGGAACCTATTTCGATTTCTCTTTTATATCCTCTTTCCTCATCTCTTCCATTTTAGGTTTACTTTTTTATTTTATAGCAACTATTTTAATTAAAAGAGTTCCTGATATATCACCTCCTAATAAATATAGAATAAAGCCGCAACAAACTTTATACTTAGAAAAAGCAATAAAACATCTTCAAAGGATAAAACTTTCATCTTTTGGTGACACATATGAAAAATCTTCTTATCTTTTAAAAGAATTAAGAGATTTAGAAAAAAAAATAAAAAAAGAAATTGAATTTTCTAAAACTACAACCCAATATATAAAGGTAGAAAAAATTTTTGGATATCTTCAAATATTAAGTGTTTGTTTAATAACTTTTGCTCATGGAGCAAATGATGTAGCTAATGCAATAGGACCAATAGCAGCTACAACTTCTATTTTAAAAAACCATCAAATATCTAATAAAGTAACCGTACCATATTACCTATTACTTATAGGAGGTGCTGGCATAATAATAGGTTTAATATCTTGGGGATGGAGAATCATTGAAACAATAGGAAAAAAAATAACAGAATTAACACCCACAAGAGGTTTCTCTGCAGAATTTGGAGCAGCTATGACTATTCTATTTGCTTCAAAATTAGGCCTTCCAATATCCACAACTCATGCTTTAGTTGGAGCAATATTAGGAGTAGGAATAGCTAGAGGTATAAATGCTATTAATTTAAAAACTTTAAGAGACATTATTTTATCTTGGTTTGTCACAATACCTGTATCTGCTATATTAAGTATTGTAATATTTTATTTACTTAAAGCTATTTTTAATATTTAACCAAAATAAAAAATCTCATATATATAAAAATGATATGGATAAAGAAAACTTAAATTTAACTGTAGATAATTTATTTAAAAAAATAAAACATTTCTTAATAACAAATTTAGGAAAAGTAGAAAAAGAAGCTTCTATCCAAGAATTTTATACTGCTTTTTGTTTTGCTTTAAGAGAAGAGATCATGACTAACTGGTTAGCAACTGAAAAATCTTTTGAAAAACAAAATACAAAAATCCTATATTACCTCTCAATGGAATATCTTCCTGGAAAATTTCTAAATAATAATGTAACAAATTTAAAAGCTAATGATTTACTAAAAGAACTTTTAAAAAAATCTAATAGAAAAATTTCTGATCTTTTAGAATGCGATTCAGAACCAGGTCTTGGCAATGGAGGATTAGGAAGGCTAGCTTCCTGTTTTCTAGATTCTTTAGCAACCCAAAAATATCCTGCAATAGGATATGGATTAAGATATCAATATGGAATTTTTTCACAAGAATTATGGGAGGGAAAACAGATAGAAAGACCTGACTGTTGGTTATTAAACTATTTCCCTTGGGAATTTAAAAAAGATTTCCATTCTGTTTCTATATATTATAAAGGCAGCCTAATACCCGCTACTAACAGCCATGGAGATGAGATATTTCACTTAGAAGATTATGAAGAGGTAAGAGCTCTTCCTCATGATATTCCAATAATAGGATATTCTCATCAATCTGATTTCTCTGTTTTAACTTTAAGATTATGGTCTACCAAAGAATCTCCTAAAAATTTTGAACTTCAAAGATATAACGCAGGAGAATTAGGAGAAGCTGGAGAGAACAACTCTTTAACAGATGTACTCTATCCTAATGATAATAATGAAGTAGGTAAAAGGATCAGATTAAAACAAGAATTTTTATTAGCATGCGCTTCTTTACAAGATATTTTTAGACGCTTTGAAAAAAATTATGATAACGTCTATCTATTTCCTGAAAAGGTTGAAATTCAAATAAATGATACACATCCTGCTTTATTAATAGCAGAACTAATGAGAAGACTTGTAAAAAACTATGATATGCCATGGGAAAAAGCATGGGATATAACAAAAACCAGTTGTAATTATACCAACCATTCAACTTTAAAAGAAGCATTAGAAGAATGGAATGAAAAAAGGGTTGAATATCTACTTCCTCGTCAATATAAAACTATTCAAAAGATAAATCAAATGTTTTGTAATGAGGTAAGACAAAAATTTCCAAATGATGAAGAAAAAATACAAAGGCTCTCCTTTTTCGCAAATGGACAAATAAAGATGAGCCATCTAGCAATATATGGATCTAAAAAAATTAATGGAGTCTCTCAAATCCATGAAGAGATATTAAAAACTAAACTATTTAAAGATTTTTATGATATGTATCCAGAAAAATTTCTAAATATAAATAATGGAGTAACTCCTCGACGATGGTTATTAAATTGTAATCCTAGCCTATCACAATTTATAACTTCAAAGATAGGAAAAGAGTGGATAACAGATTTTAAGAAACTAGAAAAGCTTCATGATTTTGCAGATGACAAAGAATCCCAAGAAGAATTTATTAAAATCAAAAAAAATAATAAAACAAGATTAATAGAATTTTTCTATAAAGAAAATCCGATAAGAAATTACAAAGGAAAAATAGTAGGCCGCTTTCCCTGTTTACCTGAAAATTCTCTCTTTGATGTACATATAAAAAGATTTCATGAATATAAAAGACAACTTTTAAATGCTTTACATCTACTTATATTATATGATGAATTAAAACGTGATATTAACAGCAGAAAAATAAAAAGGATGGTAATAGTAGGAGGAAAAGCAGCACCAGGTTATACAATTGCAAAACAAACAATTATTCTCTTTTTCTGTATAGCAAGAAAAATACATTTAGATGCAAAAGTATCTCAAAAATTAAGATTAGCTTTAATAGAAAATTACAATGTATCAAAAGCAGAAATAATAATTCCTGCTGCTGATCTATCTGAACAGATATCTACCGCTGGATTAGAAGCATCGGGCACAGGTAATATGAAACTAGCTTTAAATGGAGCTTTAACATTAGGATCTATAGATGGAGCCAACATAGAGATGAAAAACTTAATAACAGAAAAATGGTGGCCTTTCTCTTTTGGAAAAACAGCAGAAGAGATAAAAGAAGCAAGACCAACATATAAATCATGGGAGATATACACTAAAAACCCAAAAATTAAAAAAGCTATAGATACTTTAAAAGATGGTAGTTTAGTAAAAACAGAAGAAGAGCATAGAGCTCTAACGAATTTATATGAAAGGCTTTTAACTACAAAAGAACGTATGGCAGATTATTATTTTGTACTATCTGATTTAGAATCTTACTATCAAACACAAAAAAAAGTAGAAGAACTATTTTTAGATAAAAACTTATGGGCAAAATATGCTATACATAACATAGCATCTATGGGATATTTCTCTTCTGATTATTCAGTAGAAAATTATGCTAAAAATATTTGGAAATTACAAAAATGTCCTATAGATGAAAATATTTTAAAAATGGTAAAAGCTGAATATTTTGATATCTCTTAAAAAAGACTCCATTTCTTTTTTATCTGCAAAATAATTTCTTCCTTTTCCAACTCTTCAACTATTTTATTAAACTTATTTATAATAGCTTCATTTTTTTTTAAAGAGACCAACCTTATAGCTTCATCTGTTAAATATCCCGTAATTTTAAGATCATCATACAAATTTCTCACAAAATTACCCGCTTCCAATCCATAAACCATAGCACCATCTAAAAATCCATTTGAAACATCATTTAAAAGCTCTGGTATAGAATCATATATCTTAATAAAAATATCTTCATATTTTTCTAAAAACAAAATACTACTTTCTCCTCTAATAATTCCTACCAATTTTTTTTTCATATCATCTAAAGAGGTATAACTACTCTCTTTTCTAACTACTAAAACATGCCCAATATTTAAAATAGGAAGAGAAAAACTATATTTATCCTTTAAAAATTGATAGGGGTTTTTAAAAGATAAAACAGCTTCTACTTTTTCATCTTCTAATACTTTAAAAAGAGAATCAAAATTTTCTTTAACAAGAGTAAATCTAACATCTTTTTTCCCTGATATCTCTAAAAGAATCTCTTTGATATATCCATTTACATTACTTTGTAATTCTTTAAAATCCTTAGGATACCAAGAGGGATCATATCCTATACAAATTTTTTCTCCATTGTTTTGACATGAAAAAAAACACAAAAAAAAAGAAAAAAATATTATTTTTATTTTCATAACTAAAAAATAATATATCTATATTTTTATAAAAACAAAAAATTATAAAACATTTTTTATCTCAAAAGACTATATTATAAAATATATTTTAATTACTAAAAACAAAAAAGATAAAAATTCATTTTTAAAGAAATCATAAATTATTCAAGGCTTTGAACCATCCGTTTTTTCTATTAAAAATCTCTAACTTTTTCCATATTTTATTGTTCATAAAACAATATTTTACTAAAATTATAAAAATCCAGATTTAAGGAGATTTTTTTATGATACATTTTTCTTATTACTGAGAAAAAGAATTCATAAAATTATTGCTTCTAAACTAAAAAATTAAAAAAACTATGACTAACAACACCTATTTTAATTTTATATCTCGGATCAAGCCTGCTCATCAAAATGATGTTAACGCAATGATTTTAGCAGGTGATAGTTTTATCACTGGATCTAAAGATACAACTATAAAAAGATGGAATAATAACAAAAAAACATCCGGTAAAGATTCACAATCTTTTAAAAAAAGGCAATACAATAATATCAGCTTGTTCTGATTCTTACTCAAAACATACTTTTTTAACTTTTTGGGATTATAGAAAATAATTTTTTCTCTACTGAATTTTATATAAAATACTTTTCTAATCACTTTAAAGAGTGTTGTCTTACCTCTTCAAAAAAATAAAACTTTAATATATAAAATTTTTATCTACTTTTTAAATAAAAAATAAATTTTTTGAAATTTTTTTTAATTAAAAAAAAATTTTTAATTTGTAAAAATAAATAAGATAAAAAATCTTTTTTAAAGAAAAAATAAAAATTTAGCAAAATCATAAAAATCTATTTTCTTCAGAAAACAATTTTTTAGTATTAGACATCTAAAAAATTTATAATTAAAAAATATAAATCTTCAAAAGTTTTTAATTCTTTGGAAAACCTAAAAATGATATAAAAAAAATAAAAACTAAAAAAAAGAAAGAATGATGTTTAAAAAGTTAAGTATATTTATAATTTTTTTACTTCTTATAGGATGTGCAGAAAACCAATCCATCGTAAATCTAATCTCAGAAAGAGAAGCTAATGAGATAATAGTATTCTTAGCTTCTCATGGTATTGAAGCTCAAAAAATACAAGCTGCAACTACTGAAATGATAGGTGGGCAAGCTCCAACAAACCTTTGGAATATAATGGTAGATCCAGATGATGCTATAAGAGCTATGTCATTACTCAACCAACAAGGATTGCCAAGAAGAAAAGGAGCAACTCTTTTAGAGCTTTTTGCAAAAGAGGGCCTTATGTCTTCTGACAAAGAGGAAAATATAAGATATCAAGCTGGTATAGAAGAAGAATTAAAAAATATTATAAGAAAAATAGATGGTATATTAGATGCAGATGTACAAATATCTTTTCCTACTAGTGAACCTCTGCCAGGGGCAGAACCTCAAAAAATAAAAGCTGCTGTGTATGTAAAACATCAAGGAGTATTAGATGATCCTAATAACCATTTAGAAACAAAAATAAAAAGACTTGTTTCTGGAAGTATTGAAAACTTAGATTTTGATAATGTATCCGTGATTCCTGATAAATCAACCATTTCTACCATCTCTTTAACAGAAGAAAAAGATGAAATAGCCAAAAAAGCTAGAGGAAAAGAATATGTTAGCATTTGGTCTATAATTATGACAAAAAATTCAGCTCCCAAATTTAGAATGATCTTTTTTTCTTTAATAATTTTAATAATTGTCCTCGGAAGTATAACAACATATTTATTATTTAAATATTATTCTACAACATCAAAAAAATAAAATATGCAAAATGCTTCAATAGTGATATTAAATGAATTTTTAAAAAAATTTGCTGAAAAAAAAAGAAAAAACATGCTTTCTTTTCTATCCGATGAAATAAGAAAAAAAATAGAAAAAACACCCCATTTAAAAGTCTCCATAGATTTTGAAAAATTTGAACCTCAAAATATCATAAAAGAGATCCACTATTCATGGTATCTTCCCTTTTTAAAAAAATTTCCTAAAAAGCAACAGCTATGGTTTTTGTCTTTATTAGAAAAAAATATCTCTGAAAAATTAAAAAATTTTTTACAAATAAAGGAAAAAATAAAAAAATTACCTATATTTTTCTCTTTTTTTTTACAAAAAATTTTTTTTAAAGAAATTTTAGATGATTATATTCTACCAAAAGAATATCTTGTACCAAGCAAATTAAATTTTTTATTAAATCTTTCTAAAAACAATTTAATAAAATTAATAAATTTCTTAGCTCTTTTTGATTTAGCAAAAGAGATTCCAAAAATAATAGATACTAAAATATTAAAAAAAATAGATAAACACCTTTCTAAAGAAGAAAAAATCTTTCTACATTCTAAAATAAAATATAAAGAATCCTTTTCTTTTCCAAAATTACAAATAAATAAATATATAAATTCAAAAGAAGCTTTTAAATTAATGCTTCATAAAAGAGGGATTATTAGATTTGCTAAAGCTTTATCAACACAAGATAATAATTTAATATGGCATATTTCCCGCAAGCTAGATATAGGAAGAGGAAAAATATTATATGAACTATCCCAAAAAGATAAATTTTTTGAAATATCTAAAAGTATTACTTCAAATATTATTCAGATATTACCTATTATAACAAAAGAAGAAGAGTATGAATAAATTTTTTTCATTATTATCAGAAAAAAAAATAGCTTTATCTCCTGGAGAAAAAATAATCCCCAAAAAAGAATTCAGCTCTTTAAAAAAGGCAAATGAAATTTTATTAGAGGTAAAAAGAGAAGCTTTAAAATATAAAAAAGAGATTACAAAAGAATGTGAACTATTAAAAGAGACAGCATATAAAAAGGGATTTGATGAAGGGCTTTTAAAATTAAATACTCATATTTTAACATTATCCAATGAAATTAAAAATTTTTCTGAAGAGATGAAAAAAAAGATCCTTCCTATTGCATTAAAAGCAGCTAAAAAAATATTAGGAGAAGAATTAAAACTATACCCTGAAAGAATATTAAATATTGTTACACAATCTCTAAAACCAGTAATGCAGCATAAACAGATAAAAATTTTTGTGAATAAAGAAGATTTAAAAATTTTAGAAAAACATAAAAATAAAATAAAAAAAATACTACAACAAGTAGAAATATTTTCTATACAAGAAAGAGATGATATAGAAAAAGGAGGATGCATTATAGAAACAGAAGCTGGTATCATAAATGCTCAACTAGAAAACATATGGCAAACATTAGAAGTAGCTTTTGAAGAATATATGAAAAAACGGTAACTTATGAAAAAGGTGTTTTTTTTATTCTTTTTCTCTTATATAGAAACAATTTTTGCTCAAGCTCCAGAAATAGCAGGAATAGATCAACCAAATGTAGTTACTAAATTAGCAGTACTGGTAGGTATTGCAACACTACCTTTTATAGTTATGCTACTCACATCTTTTGTAAAAATAGTTATAGTATTATCCCTTTTAAGAAATGCTATAGGAGTACAACAAACCCCTCCTAATCAAGTGATAAATGGAGTTGCTCTACTTTTATCAATTTATGTTATGTTCCCTACTGGTTTAGCAATGTATAACTCTTCTAAAGAGGTAATAGAAAAGCAGTCTCCTACAGAAATAGTTTCTGGGCAAACCCCTCTTTATTTAATAAATATTGCAAATAAAGCAAAGGAACCTCTTAGAGAATTTTTACAAAAAAATTGTACAATAAAACATATAAGAGGATTTTATCAGATAGCTCGTCGCGTTTTTCCTAAACCCTATAATACTAACATACAAATATCTGATTTTATAATTTTAATTCCCTCTTTTATAACCAGTCAATTACAAGGAGCTTTTGAAATAGGCGTGCTGATCTATCTTCCCTTTTTTGTAATTGATTTAGTAACTTCTAACATACTTTTAGCAATGGGTATGATGATGTTATCACCATTAACCATAGCATTACCAATAAAACTACTACTTTTAGTTATGTTGGATGGTTGGACAATATTAGTTCAAGGATTAATTTTAACGTTTAGGTAAAAAATGTTTCAAAGTGAAATATATCAATTAACCTATCAAGCTTTAATCTTAATACTTCTACTTTCAGGACCTCCTATTATTATAAGCATGATATTAGGACTCCTCGTTGCAATATTCCAAGCAGCTACTCAAATACAAGAACAAACACTCTCTTTTACAGTAAAACTGTTTGCAGTCATTCTAACAATCATTATTTTAGGTGGATGGCTTAGTGCTCAAATATTTCATTTTGCTAACACAATTTTTACTAATTTCCCTACCTGGAAATCATAATGCAAGATCTATTATCCTCCACCGACAACTATTTTTCTCTTCTTTTAAACTATGCATCTGTTCATCCTACAAGCATTTTAGCAGCTTTTTTTTTAACTTTATCACGAATCTTACCTATTTTAATATTAGCTCCTTTCCTAGGTAGCAGAAATCTTCCTAATCCCATAAAAATAATGTTTGCAGTATCTTTATGCGTAATAATTCTTCCTAAAATAGTTTTATCTTTAAAAAAAGAACTTTTTTTAGATTTAAATTTTGTTGGTTATGCTTTAAAAGAACTTCTCTTTGGTTTTATTTTAGGGTTTTTAGTAGCCATCCCTTTTTATATAGCTCAAGCTTCTGGTAGTTTAATTGATCATATTAGAGGATCTGCTTCCTTACAAGTTACTGACCCCACCACTCGTTCTCAAACAGGTCCTGTTGGAATATTCTATAACTATATTTTAATAGTAGTATTTTTTTATATAGGAGGTCCCTTCTATTTTTTTAATGCTCTTTTTAATTCATTTGAGTTAATTCCTATCGATGGATTATTAAATCTCAATTTTTTCTCTTTAAAACTTCCTTTCTGGCAACTTATAATAACTCTTCTTCATCATCTTCTAAGCTTAGCTATACAATTAGGAGCCCCTTCTATTATTGGCATATTAATGGCTGAAATGTTTTTAGGTATAGCAAATAGATTAGCTCCTCAAGTACAAATAGTATTTTTAGGAATCTCTCTAAAATCTTTCGTTGGATTAGCTCTTTTAGCCGCAGCCTGGTTTTTTATATTAAAACAGCTTGGAAAAGAATCTCTTTCATGGGTCAAAATAATGTCACAAACAATAAATCAAATAACACCTTAAATATCTATTTTAATTTCATTATTATCTTTTTCAACTCTTCAACAAAAATATCTATATCTTTTTTAGTATTATATATACCAAAAGATACTCTTAAAGCTGAAGAAATATTAAATTTTCTCATTGTAGGTTGAGCACACATATGCCCTGATCTTACAGCAATATTTTTTGTATCTAAAAAAAGAGCTATATCTAATGGATGGATATCTTTTAAATAAAAACTTACTAGGGAAGACTTATTATCTGCATTGCCAATAATAGTTATCTCTTCTATCTCTTTTAATTTTTTTTCTAAAAAAATTCTAAGCTCATTTTCATAAAATAAAATTTTTTCCAATCCAATTTTTTCTATATATTCCACTGCTTTTTTTAATCCAATAACTTGAGCAATCATAGAAGTCCCCGCTTCAAATCTCACAGGAGGTTTTTGATAAGTAGAAAAAAAAAGTTCTACACTATCTATCATATCACCTCCTCCTTTTATTGGAGGCATTTTTTCTAATACATTTTTCTTACCATAAAGCACTCCCACTCCTGTAGGACCATACATCTTATGTCCAGAAAAAGCATAGAAATCTGCATCTATTTTTCTAACATCTACTTTTAGATGAGCTATTGATTGTGCTCCATCTATTAAAACTAAAGCATTTTTTTTATGAGCTAGATCGATAATATTTTTAATATCATTAATAGTTCCTGTTGTATTAGCTATATGAGCTACTGCTACAATCTTAGTTTTATCAGAAAGAATTTTTTTATAATGATCTAAAATTAATTCCCCTTTTTTATTCATAGGAATTATTTTTAATTTAGCTTTTTTTTCTTTCGCAACCATCTGCCAAGGAACTAAATTAGAATGATGTTCCATCTCACTTACAATTATCTCATCATCTTTTCTTATATAATCTTTTGCAAGAGATCTTGCTACTAAATTAATAGAATCAGTAGTACCACTAGTAAATATGATCTCCTCATCACTAGCATTTATAAATTGAGCTATTTTTTTTCTAGATTCATTATAATATTTTGTAGCTTCATCTGATAATTTATATGCTCCTCTATGTACTGTTGCATAATATTTAGAATAAAAATCTTTTAATGTGTTTATAACACATATAGGCTTATGTGAAGTAGCTGCAGAGTCTAAATAAACAAGAGACTTTTGATATTTAAAAATTGGAAAATCTTTTTTTACATCCATCTTTCAAAAAAATATTTTTAACATATTGTTTTAATTGTTGTTTTAAACTACTAACGTTTACCATTTTTATGATTTCTTTGCAAAAGCTTTTAATAAATAAATATTTGGCTTCTTTACATCCTATGCCTCTTGTTTTTAAATAAAAAAGATCTTCTTCTTTTAAATTAAACAAATTAGATCCATGATAAGCTTCTACCTCATCAGAAGAAATAACTAAAAAGGGACTACTTAAAACTTTTGCTTTTTCTTCTAAAATAAAATTTTTATTTAATAAAGAACAAAAAGAGTTTTTAGCTTTTTTTGTTATATAAACTTCAGATTTAAAATTTGAGATAGATTTCTTTTTTAAAATTACTTTAAATTTCTGTTGAGAAACTGTTTTTTCATTCTCATGTGTTACTTTTAAATCAAAAAAAGATCTATTTTTTTCTCTTAAAAGATTTAATCCATTTAAAAAAAACTTAGAATTTTTTTTATTTAAAGATATTTTAAAATCGAGGTACTGCATATCGATGGAACCATAAGGATCTAAATTAAAAGGAAATATTTTTATATCAAAAGTAGAATCCTCTTCTAAGAAAGCATTAAAAAAATGAAAAATAGATAAGTTACAACATTTTGAAAAAAAATAATTTTTTTTCAAAATAGCTCCTTTTTTCAAATAAAATTCAATATTTTGATTTACCCATATTTTTTCTTTTTTTAAATTTATCATGTTAAAAAGGATCTCTGCTTGAGAATTTTCTTCTAATAAAACAACTATTTTAGGAAAGACTACATCATCTTTTTCTAAAATATTTAAAATTTGAATAGGTTTTTTTATATTTTTTTTTATTTTCACAAAAACACTATCAAAATTTTCAGATATATCTAAAAGATTTGAAATATGAGATAATTTTTTACAAAAAAAACCATTAAACAAAATTAAATAAGAATTCAAATTATTAAAAAGATAATCTTTATAATTCATATCCCCTCTTTTCCATTTCATATGCTAACTCAGCTCCCCCACTTTTTATTATTTTACCTCCAACAATTATATGAACCTTATCCACATCTATATAATCTAAAATTCTACTGCAATGAGTTATCACAATAAAAGTTTTACCCTCTTCTTTCATATTATTAATTTTTTTTGATACTATTTTTAAAGAATCGATATCTAATCCTGCATCTATTTCATCTAATACTATAAAATTAGGAGATAACATTTCCATTTGAAGTATCTCATTTTTTTTCTTTTCTCCTCCTGAAAATCCTAAATTTATTGCTTTATCTAGTAACTCTTTTCTCATTTTTAAAATTTGCATTTTTTTTATTAAAATTTTTTCAAATTCTTTTTTATCTACCTCATTTTTTTTATTTTGATGATAAAGAGAATAAAAAAAATCAAACATAGAAATATTTTCAATAACAGGAGGGTTTTGAAAACTAACAAAAATCTTTTTTTGAACTCTTTCCTCTAAAGATAAAAAAGATAGATCCATCCCATCATATATAATTTCACCTTTTTTGATATTATAAACTGGATATCCAGCTAAAACTTGAGCTAAAGTAGATTTACCTACACCATTAGGTCCCATAATAATATGTATCTCTCCCTTTTTTATTGAAAGATTAAAATCTTTTAAAATATCTCTTTTTTCTATCTCTACTTGCAAACCAATAATTTCTAACATAATTAACCCATCAAATTTTCTAATTTTAAAAATAATAACTCTTTAGCTTCTAAAGCAAATTCATAAGGAATTTTTTCTATTACCTCACAACAAAATCCATTAACAATCATATTTATTGCCTTATCTTTATCGATACCCCTCGTTTGAAGGTAAAATATCTTATCTTCATCTATTTTATAAATAGAAGCTTCATGCTCCACAGAACAAAGATTACTATCTCCTTCTATAGTAGGAAAGCTATAAGAATGACCTCCTTTTCCTATTAAAATAGAATCGCATCTAGAAAAATTTCTACTATTTTTAGCTTCAGGAAAAATTTTTACCATGCTTCTATAAGTATTTCTTGATCTCCCCAATACAATACTTTTAGATAAAATAGTAGAAGAGCTATTTTCTCCTAAATGGATCATCCTTGTCCCAGTATCTGTCTGCATAAACTTATCAGTAATAGAGACAGAATAAAATTCTCCTTTTGAATTTTTTCCTTCCAAAATACAGCTGGGATATTTCCAAGTTATTTTTGATCCCATTTCTACCTGTGTCCATGATATTCTGGAATTTTCTCCTAAACATCTTCCTCTCTTTGTAACAAAATTATAAACACCACCAGGAGGCCCTGAATACCAATTTTGAATAGTAGAATATTTTACATAAGCATTATCTAAAGCTATAATTTCTACAACGGCTGCATGTAATTGCTTTTCTTTAAAAGAAGAGGCTGTGCATCCTTCTAAATAACTTAAAGAAGAATTTTTTTCTGCTATTATTAAAGTTCTTTCAAATTGTCCAACATTTTTTTCATTAATTCTAAAATAAGTTGAAAGTTCAACTGGACATTGCACTCCTTCCGGCACAAATACAAAAGAACCATCTGAAAAAACAGCTGAATTTAATGCAGAATAAAAATTATCTTCACTTTTAACAACAGTAGCTAAGTATTTTTTTATTATATCAGGATACTTTTGAATAGCTTCCGAAATAGAACACAAAATAACTCCATATTTTTTTAATTCTTCTTGAAAAGTAGTTCCAACAGACATTGAATTAAAAACGATATCTATTGCAAAATTTTTTTCTATATCTACTCCTAATCTATTTAATTCTTTCTTTACTTTAGGATCATTTTTTTTTATTTTAGGTTTTGAAAAATAAGATATTTCTTGTAAATCTATTTTCTTAAAAAAAAGATTTCCCCAAGAAGGTTCTTGCATTTTTTTAAATTTTCTATAAGCATCCAACCTAAATTCTAATATAAAATCGGGTTCTTTTTTTTCTTTTGATATTTTTTTTATAATATCTTCAGATAATCCTTTTTCAAAGGTCTCCGATCTTATCTCAGATCTAAATCCATACCTATATTCAAGTTTTTTTTTAAAAAATTTTTGATCTATATTCAAAAAAACCTCTTAAGGTAATAGATTTTATCCTATACTGAATAAATATGTCAATTTTTCAAAAAATAGATCATCTTAAAAAAATATTTACTATTACTATTTACTTTTAATAGCTACCACTGTTGCATGACGTCCTGTTATCTTATCTCTTCTATAAGAATAATAATCTTTTGGATTACAATAGGTACATATTTTACTTATCTCAATATTTTCTCTTTTAATTCCTAAATCTAAAAGCTGAGATTCTGCAATATCCCAAAAATCAAATAGATAATGATCTTTCTGAAAAGCCCAATATTTTTTAGGAAAATCTTTTTTATAATTTTTAAATTCGGAATGTTGGAAACATATGCTAGGAGAGATAGATACTAAAATATTATCTATTTGTGACCCTTCCCTTAAAAAATTCTCTACCATCTTACTATAAATATTGCCAATAATACCTCTCCATCCTGCATGAGCAATTCCAATAATCTGATTTTCCTTATCAAAAAAAATAGCTGCTTGACAATCCGCATGGGTCACAGCTAATCCAATATCTTTTTCTTTAGTATAAAGACCATCTGCTACTTTAAAATTTAAAAAATTATTTCTATCTATCTCAATAATCTTAATTCCATGTTCTTGTTTAGCAAACACCAAATTATCTACTCTCATATTTTTTTGAATAAAACTACGATTTACTTTTACATTATCAGGATGATCTCCTACAGAATCTGATAAGTTTAAAGAATTAAAAGCACCAGTGCTTGTTCCCCCATGTCTAAGAAAAACTTTTCCAATAACATCTGGATAATTAGCTAAAATATCAAAATCCAACCATTCTAAATCTTTATTTTCAACTTCCATATATTTTTCCTCTTACAAAAGAGTAGAATACTTTTTATTTTATGTCGATAAAAACCATTTTTTCAAAAATTTTTATTTGAAAAAATAAAAATATAAATTATTCTTTTGATTAATAATGAAAAAGTTATTTTTTCTAAGTATTTTTTTTGTTTCCTCTTTTGTGCAAGGTGGCTGTAGAGATGTTTTTCATGAGTATTTACAACCAATATGTGATTTATATCATAATACTAAACATGATTATTATTTAGCGCTTCCCAAACCATTATCAGACTGGCAAATTTATGATGATCAAAAAAAAGATGAAATAGTTGTTTCTTATAAAAATATTCCTTTTTTTTCTGTTTTAGCTATTGAAGGGAAAAATGATATTGATTGTACTAAACACTATAGATACAAAAGCAAATTATTAGAAATTGCAAAATCTATAGCACAAAATGCAAAGAAAGGTTTGCAAATTGAAAAAGCGGTATTTAAAAAAAATTTAGAAGAGCTCGACATATATTATATTTTTATAGAAGGAAATGTTAATGGAAAAAAATCTTATCACTTTATTACTTCTTTGGATTATCAATGGTTTGATTTTTTTACTGATGTAGATGAAAAATATAATGAATGTTTAGAGGAAAAATTAGATAAGTTTTTTATGGACCTTATCAAAAATTTTGATGAAGAAGAAGATGAGGATGAATATGAAGAAGATGAAGCTTATGATGCTGCAAATTTTTTATTTGAGATGTTTGCTATAGATCTTTATACTAAAAATTCTTTTTAAAGTTTAAAATAAATTTTTTCCAACAGTCATATTTTAAGAAGAAAGAATCAATTCCAATCCAATAGCTGCCCCTATAGCAATAGCATCTTCATCCACATCAAATTTAGAAGAATGCGATATCTCAAAAATATTTTTTTCTTCGTTCCTAGCACCTAAAAAGAAAAAAGCGCCTTCTACCTTTTGAAGGTAATAAGAAAAATCTTCACCGCAAAGAGTATTTTCATATTTAGTATCTACATTTTTTTTGCCAACAATTTTTTCAGCAACTTCTATTACTCTTTTAGTTCCATATTCTTTATTTATTACGGAGGTATAAGCTCTAGCAAAATCAAATTCACATTTATATCCTTGCATTTTTAAGCTTTTAACACTATTCCACATAAACTCTTCTATTAAATTCATATCTTCCTTACTATATGATCTAACAGTACCTGATAACTCAGCTTTATCAGATATTACATTATGTATATTTCCTGAGATAAACTTACTTACACTTAAAAGTGTAAAATGTGTAGCATTGATTCTTCTAGTTATGATTGATTGCCATAAATTTATTAAATTAACAGCTGCTAAAAGAGGATCTAATCCAATATGAGGCGTAGCTGCATGGGTTCCCTTCCCCTTTAAAATAAGATCAAAATTAGCTACATTTGCCGTCACTGCTCCCTCTTTTATCTTAATTTTTCCTGTTTCAATACTAATATCTTTATGAAACCCATATATCTCATCAACATCTTCTAAACACCCCTCCTTTATCATTCCTAAAGCTCCTCCTGGAGGATTTTCTTCATTTGGTTGAAAAATAAATCTAACATTACATGATAATTTTTTCTTATTTTTAACAACCAACTTAGCAATTAAAAGAGCTGCTGCCATATGTGCATCATGCCCACACATATGCGCAACACCTGGAATTTTCGATACAAAAGAATGGGTATTCTCTTCTTTAACTGGTAAAGCATCCATATCAGTTCGCCATGCTATAGTTTTTTTAGTTTTATCTATTATAAGATCTGCAATAAATCCATAGCCCCAACATTTTTTTATTTTATATCCTAAAAATCTCATGACCTCTTGACAATATAAAGAAGTATTTTTTTCTTGCATTCCCAATTCTGGATACATATGTAAAAAACGCCTATGCTTAACAGCCCAATTTAATTCTTCAAAAGCACTTTCTTTAATATTGGCCATGAAAAAACTCCTTATAAGGTAAAAAGATGTTTATATATTTTTTTATATTAAATGCAAAGAAAATTTCATTGTTTTTTATATTTTTGATAAAAAATATCTAAAAGATTACTTACATTTTTACCAATTTCCTTATAACATTCATCAGGAAGGTTAGCTAAAGAGATCCTCATAGACCATTTAGGCCCAGCAAATCCTTTGCCAGGAAGTAATATAGTCAATTTTTCTTCCGCTAACTTAAATAAAAACTCTAAAGGATCAATATTTTTCTCTAAATAATCCGCAAAATCTTTTGAATATTTTATCTTTGCTATCTTTCTAAGATCTATCAAAGAATAATAATAGGTGTTACCTTTTTCTTCTGGTATAGGTATTTTTAGATTATTATAAAAATCATTTATCCTTTTTTTTAATTTTTCATGTATCTTTTTTTTATACTCTTTTTTTTCATCCATAAGCTCATAAAGAGCAAAGAGAGTCATAATAGATTGTTGAGGACCTGAAAGTCCTCCGGTATGAGCTAAAGCTTCATCTCTACTATCTAGTTCCAGCCTTTCAATAAAAATAACTTCTCTTGGATTAGCTGCAACCATACCATATCTTTTATCTAACTCTTTTTTTTCTTTTTCTGGTAACTTTTTTATCAACTTATCTATTATATTATTTTTATGTAACATAATAAGACCCAACCTCCATCCAGTAACACCAAAATATTTAGAAAAAGAATATATACAAACAACATTTTCAGGCAGTTCTTTCACTAAAGAATGAAACTTTTCAACAAAAGTAGCATATACCGTATCAGTAAAAATAATAAGATCTTTTCTTTCATTCTTAACAAATTCAACTACAGTCTTCATAATATCATCGCTCATAACAACAGATGTAGGGTTAGCTGGATTAACTAAATAAACAGCTTTTATGTTTGGATCTTTTAATTTTTCTAATTCTTTTATTGGTACTTGCCAATGCAATTCCTCTTTAGATTGCAATAAGACCTCTACCAAATCAAAACCAGAGAGAGTGGGCATTTCTAAATAAGGAGAAAAAATAGGAGTAATTATTGCTACCTTATCCTTTTTTTCAAAAATTTTATTTATTTTAAGAGATTTAAAAAGATATACCATAGCTGCAGCTGCTCCCTCTGTAGCAAAAAGATCAAACATCTCTTCTCTAAAATCATTATTTAATCCTAAGATTTGAAATAGATATCTTTTTAAAATTTTTTCCATTAATGGAAATATTCTAGGTGGAGAAGGATAAAAATCTCCTAAAGCAGCATCAACCATTGTAAATACAAAATCATCAGGAGAAAAATTAAATTTTTCAATAGAATAATCTATAGCTTTTTTTAAAAACTGAACTTCTATATGATCTTTTTTTTTCTCTAAAAACTCATTTAATTTTTCATATATTTTATTTTTTTCAGGCCTATTTCCTAAATCCTCTTCTTTAAAACTATTAGCTAATTCAGAAGCAAATAAAATAAGATAAGAAAAACTTTTTCTTACTAAAGTATTTAAAAAATTAGGATTTCCTCTCCCTGCATTAAGAACTCTTACTTTTTCTCCCTTTTTTATCTTAATCTCACATGATTTATTAGCTATATCTATAAGCTCATTTTTTATTTCAAAAGGGCTCATTTTTTTATATTTTTCAAAATTTTTATTCATTCTTTTTTCCTTTATATCTTTCATGTATCCAATGCTCTTTTTTAGCTATAGTCAAAATAGTAGGTATGATAAAAACTATTAAAAATCCCATAAAAATGGTCATAAAATAAAAGATATGATTTTTTGGAGAGAGTTCTAAAGGTGGAAATAATGCAACAACAAATAAAAATAAAATAGTGATAATTCCTAAAGATCCTATTATCCACATTCCAGAATTCTTCTTTCCAGGAATATAATAGGCTCTTTTAACTTCAGGATGTTTATATCTTAAATAAATTCCAGAAATAATCATTAAAAAATACATGCTCGCATATATCATCATAGACAGAGCTATAGATATCCAAAAAGCAATATTTATCTTATCAGAAATCATTAAAAAAGATCCTATTAAAGATATCACAATTCCTTGAACTATCAAAAGATTTCTAGGTATGCCATGTTTATTAACCTTGGTAAGGAAGGGAGGGAAAAATCCTCTTTTTGCTGCTTCTAAAAGTCCTTTCACAGGGCCCATCAACCAAGCATTAGCTCCACCTATTGCTCCTCCTGCTACTAAAACTCCTATATAAGGAACAATCCATCCAACATTCATTTTTCTTAAAAACATTTCAAAAGCTTGCATAAAACCTGAAACAAAACTGATATCTCTTTGAGGCACTACGATAGCCACAGAAAAAGCTCCTAATAAATTAACGGCAAGACCTATTATAACCACAAAAAAAATAGCAACAGGATAATTTCTAGCAGGATTAATAACTTTTCCAGCATGATTAGAAGAAGCTTCAATACCTGTAAAAGTCCTTGTAAAACTTAAGATTAAAACTAGAGTAGCAAATTTTTTAAAATCTGGAAAAATATTCTTAGGAGTAAATGATAGATCTATACTTAAAGGATTATCCGAAAAAAAATAAAAAACACCTAATACTATCATCAAAATAGCAGGAAGCAATACTCCCAATAAAAAACAACAAGTACTAACTAAGCTATTAACTCTTACACCTTTTAAACTAGCCAATGTACATGTCCATAATGCAACAAATAAAACAGATATCAAAAATATTTTATTAGCAGCAAGATCAGGAGCAATTACATAAGCAAAAGATCCTCCAACAAAATAAAACATAGATATAACACTCAATAACATATTGGTCCATTGTAACCAACTAGCTAAAAATCCAAATTTAGAACCAAAAGCTTTTGTAACCCAAACAAAAACACCTCCTTCTTTTGGCCATCCGGTAGCAAGTTCTGCAGAAATTAAAGCTGTTGGAATAAAAAAACAGATTGCTGCTATCAATCCAAAAAATATCATGTGAAGTCCCGTCTCTGCCATAGATGGAACATTTCTAATGCTTACAACAAAAGCAGAAGAAAGTGTTATCAAAATAAATAAATTTATTTTATCCTTTTTTTGATTCATCTTTTATTATGATATATAAAAATTAAAAAAAATCTTGTCAAAGAAATTAAAAATCTAAAAATATTCCTGCATGAATTCTTGAATGCCATCCTTCAGGAAAAAATCTTCCATGAATACTTTTTAACTGAATACCATAATCAACTCTTGCATTCAAATACTCCTTAATAGAAAATCTAAGACCAGGACCTACAGATAACAGTCTAGCATTATTTTTACTTAAAATATTTTTATCTACATCTGTAACCATTCCAAAATCTATAAACCCTAAAAATTGTATTTTTTGTTTTCCATCTTTTTGCAAATCAAAAGCATCTGTTCTAATTTCATTAACCAATAAAAAACCTTGATCTCCAATAACTTCATTTTCTCTATATCCTCTAACTGTTCTAAATCCTCCTAAAGAAAACTGTTCTATTGGCAGTAATTTGCTACTAGAAGCTTGAAAGGAAGTTTTCAATATCCAAGAAAATTTTTGTGGTAAAGGAATATTAAGGTCTATATCTAACAAGCCATACACATAATTACTTTTAGCTCTTTCTCTTTCCTGTTCAAAATATTTTCTTTTATTATATCTAGTCATCTTCCCTGGACTTATAAAAACATTAATTCCTAATAAAGCATTAAATCTATCTTTAGAATAAGTCCCCTCATATTTAAGAAGGAATTGAGATACATCTATAAATGAATCATATATCAAAGTCTCTTGATATATTATAAAATTATTTGTTCTTTTAAAATCATATCCTAAAACAAATTCATGTTTATAATTTTCAAAAGTAGGTAATGGGATAACATATCTACCTATTAGACTCCATGCTTTACCATCCAAATTTTGATCAGGTTCATAATCGGGCTTTGTTTTAACATAATATCCAAAAACTCTTAAAATATTTCTTTTCCATAAATTAGCTATATAATTACCTGATACTCCCCACCATTTATTTAATTCCGATGAAGACATAAATTGTGCATTAGCTTCATCATTACCAAAACAACTAGCAATAGTAACTCCAGCAATATATCTAGAAAGTCCGGTATCTTTCGTTCCAGTATTTTCATATCCTCCATATACTTTTACAGGAAATCTATCTTCTGTCTGCAAAATAATATTTGTTTCTCCTAACTCTTCTCCAGGTTCAAAAATCAATGAAGTAGTATGAAAAGGACTAGTATTTAACCAAAAAACCTCTTCCTGTATTTGATCTTTATTGATAATTTCTTCCGTTTTTATTTTTAAGCTATTTTTTATTTTTTTATTAGAAAAAAATCTAGCTCCTTCTGCTTTTATTTTTCCTAATTTACCTAAAAGAACTAAAATTTTAATATTTCCTAAGGTAACATCTTGCCCTTCTAAAATATGTACAGATACTATATAAGAACTATTTTTTTCATAATAATCAACAACAGCTTTTTTTATCTCTTCTAAAATATCTGTCGTCAAAGGCTTTTTTAAAAATTTAGACATCTCTTTTTTAAAAGGAGTTTTTTTTGGAACTTCTAATCCTAATATAACAATACCTTCTTCAGTAACATCTATCTTTTGCTTTTCATCTCCCATAAATATAAGAGAATTGATAAATATCTCTTTTTTTTTATTCTCAACAAGTTCTCTTTCTTCTGTAAAATCCTCTCCATATCCAAAAAAGCTAATAAGTAAAAACACCCAAAGATATCTTTTCATATTTATTTAGTAATATTAAATTTTTTTTATCGCGTCAACCTTGTAAAACTTTTATTTAATAAATATTTTAAACAATTTTGAATATCTTAAAGGAGTAAAACAATTTTTTCCCTCTTTATAACATTCAAAAAATCTAAGATAAATAGGATAATAAAAATAAAAAGATTCATATTCACTATAATCTATTTTATATGTTAAAGAAGCATCAGTTGATAATATTCTAAACAACTCGCTAGGAGGTATTGGCGGCACAGGTGGTTCTGGTGGGTATATTACATTTTGTATATTCAATATTCCTCCTGTTCCTGTAGCAGTACCTCCTACTAAATCAACATATACAGGAGGTGTGTAATTAGAATAATCCAAAGTATTATCTAATCCTATTCCATTAACAATCCCTGCAACACCTTTCTGATCAGAAAATACAAATGTATCCGGCTGCAAGTTGCCTGTAAGATCTGTTATATGTGAAAAGCTTACCCCCCCTACATCTCCTGAATTTATACCTGTTATATTCCAAGTATTAACTACATTAGGTCCCACTAAAGTATTTACTCCTCCTACTCCACCATTTATAGTAGATATTGTTCCTCCATTTAAATAAAAAATATCATCATTACTTCCACCAGTAATTGAAGTTAAAGTTCCTCCATTTATATTATAGATATTATTTCCAGATATTTCATTTATAAATTCCATATCACCACCGTTCATATTGTAAGTATTATCTCCACTATTTCCATTCAATACTTCAATATTAAAGAAACTAGTAGCTCCAGCAGATAGAGGATTAATATTACCCGAGTGTATACCATTTACAGTAAATGTCGTATTTTCTGGTGGAGCAACAATAGTATTACCTGTACCTCCACTACCATCAATGAAACTACTGATAAAACCTCCAATACTAAAGTTATATGTATCATCTCCCAATAATCCTCCCATCAATTTTAAAAAGTCAGTGAAAGAAGGACCTCCTGTTATATTACCTGCATCATTTGCAGTTATATTCCATGTACTTCCACTTGTTGGCCCATAAAAAGTATTTGTTCCTCCACTTCCATTTAAAGTACCTGTTATTCCACTAGCATATATATAAAAAGTGTCATTATTAGCTCCTCCAGTAGCAGTAAAAGCTGCAGCTGTTATAGAAATGCCTGCATTTATTGTTAAAGATCCCGGATTTATTTGTCCTAGAAGAAAATCAATATTATTAGCACCTGCTGATAAATTCCCTGAAATAGTTATCGAATCACCTGCTATAAACTTTATTGAATCTAAGAAGGTATAAGCACCACATGTGATAGATGCAGTATTGGTATTATCACCAATGGTTATCAAATTAAAACCATCTGCAAAAGTATTCAATGCTGATACAGGAAGCAAAAGACCTGCTCCTGTCCCTGCTAATCCAATAGATCTACTAACGGAATTAGGATAAACTTTTAAATCGGTATTCCCTGAAATAGCACCCCCTGCTAAATTCATCGTATCTCCAATAAGAGTAACAGATCCATTAACAGCATCAATATCTTGTGAATTATTATAGATAGCATATCCAGAACCAGACCCATATCCTTTTATCTGTATAGATCCAGTACTTTGACTTACTATATTACCAGCTTCCAAATAAACAGAATGAGAGCTAGCTCCTGTCCCACTTATTCCTTCAACATCGATATTTCCTCCTCCATTAGATGCAATTTTATCATTACTATTCATAACAAGATGAACACCATGATTATTATTTCCTGTTCCTCGTCCTGTTCCTTTAACAGTTATATTTCCCGTATTTGAAACAATATCAGATGTAATACCATAGATATAAACTCCAACATTACTATTAACTCCATTACCTCCTATCCCTTCTACAGATATGTTTGCTGTTGAAGCTGTTGCATCTATCTGTCCTCCATTTTCAATATTGATTCCTCTATTGTAACTACCAGTACCACTGGTATTTCCTTCTCCCTTTAAACTTACATCTCCTACTCCTCCAGTAATGGTAGCTCCATTAATATGTATTCCTTCACAATAATCTGTCCCTGGACCTCCTTTACATGGATTACCCCCTAATCCATCGGAAAAAATTATTTTAGCATTATTAGTAGAAAGAACTTCAGAACTCGAGTTCATATAAACTCCAAAATTATTAGTATTTGTACCATTAGATACTCCATATAAAATTATATCTCCGTCAACTGATTGCACTTTTACATTTAAACCATCGAGAGTTATTCCATAATTATCATTTGTTGAGGTTGCACTCCCTCCTGTTCCTTCTAAAGTTATAGTACCGGTACCTGTAGAATCTACCATTGAATAATTTGCAGAAAGATATATGCCATAATTATTATTACCACTTCCATTACTAGAACCTGTCAATAAAATAGTTCCAGTAGAAGTAGAAGAGATAACCGTATTATTAGCTATATTAGGACCTCCATCCAACTGGATCCCATAATTTGTATTCGTTCCTACTCCACCACCACCTCCTCCTACACCTGTTAAATCTATTTTTGCTGATCCAGAAGAAGTTATCAAAGATCCTTGATTCAATACTATCCCTTCATTGCCACTTCCTAGTGGTCCACCTCTACCAAGAAGAGTTATATCACCATCTATAGAGGTTATCTGTGCTCCATTGTTGAGAACTATCCCATCATAGCTAGCTCCTGTTATAGAAGCTGTTGTTTGAAAATCAAAAGCATCAAAATTAGCTCCGCTAAAAGTATTGCTTAACACAATTCCCGCTGCTATATCGATAGTTCTATCTGCTATCAAAGTAAGTTTTGTATTAGTTGCCCATGTTATATTTGTCTGTATACTTATAGTTCCGTTGCTATTACCTCCGATACCATCTGTTTTAACTATTACATTATTAAATGCAAGAGCATTTGTAAGGTCAACAACATATAGATTTGCAGGAGAACTAGCTGGTTGATAAGGATTAGTAAAAGCAGGATTGCTTGGAGAAGTATTTGTTATATTTATATCTACAGGGTCTAAAGTTAATTCTCCTATCTTCCCAAAAGATGATAGAGTAGATACCCTTCCTTTAAATAAAAGATCTTTTTTGGAAGAAATTTCTACAAAACCTCCATTACCTTTAACAGTTTCTGCTGATATGTTTCCATAAAAATGGTTTTTTCTATCTCCCCAAAGAAATATTTGTCCTCCATCTCCTTCTATTGAATCAGCTTTAATAACAGAATCTTCGGAAAGATACAAATTCTCAGTAAATCCTTTCTTACCAATGTTAACATTGCCACCCTCTAAATCTCCTGATACATCAAGATAAGCTTTATCCTTTATCTCTATCTCTTTTCCTATTACCTCTATATCTCCTCCCTTCTTATCTTTCGATGCTGTTAGTTTCCCATCTATATTAACTTTTCCCTCTTTTGCTCCTAAAAATATCCTTCCCCCTTTCTCATAAATAGTATTTGCTTCTATCAACCCTTCTTGATTTATTGCAAAAGAATCTATATTAGAAGCTTTAAGAGCTATATTTAATGCTTTAAGGACACCTTTATTATCAACAGATCCTAATCCCTTAGGTTTTATTATTATATTTTCATCTTCTTTAAATATAAATATCTCTTCAGCTCCTATTAAATTAATATCTCCTTTAGTAGATTCTATCTTACCCTCATTTTTTATCCGCTTAGAAAAAATATAAACTCCTTTCTCTCCTAAAATAGTCCCTTTATTTTCTATTTGGCCTTTTTCATTTTTAAAAAAATTTATATTTTCATCTTTTAAAAATTGGGAGTTAGCAATATCTAAAGTAGAAGCTATAAATTTTTGTGTTTTTATTAATCCTGACTTACCTATAACGATACCATTCTTATTTATTAAAAAAACTTTTCCGTTAGAAGAGAGAGTACCAAAAATATTAGAAACATTTTTTGAAATAACTCTATTTAAACTACAAGAAGATTTAGAAGGTTGAATTATTTTTGTTATCTCATTTTTATCTATAGAAAAATTCTTCCAATCAATAATAGATTTATGACTATTTTGATTTATTGTTAAAGTTCTTGCTTCTTTAGAAAATTTTACCTCTCCATGAATAACTTTAGGATTTGAAGGATTGGAAATAATATAAAAAGGAAAAACAAAAAAAGATAACTTCAAAAAATTATAAACTTTTAACATAACCCTTTTTTCTTCTAAGTAACATAAAAAAATTTAAAAAAAAATAATTATTTTATTTTCTTCATATGCTTAGATAAAGCTTTAGATAATTTCATCATATCTATAGGCTCTTTACCTATTATCTTAGATAACTTTTCATCAGGAATAATTTCTCTTTTGTTCTTAGGATTTTGAAGGTTTTTTGATTTTATATAAGACCATATCTTTTTCAACACATCACTTCTAGTAGCTTCTTTTTCTTTAATAATAGCTTCTAACTCCTCAGAAATCTTATATCCGTTCTTCTTTGTTTTTTTAGCATAAGGAGTTTTTGGATGATGAGCATCATATTTAGGTTCCAAAGCTTTTAAATCATTAACAATGATATTGCATTCAGGAAAATTACTACACGAATAAAATATTTTTCCAAACCTAGACCGCCTCATAACTATTTTACCATCGCATCCCAATGCTGGACAATCTAATCTCTCTTTAAGAGGAATAACCTTTTCTCCTCTTTTAGGAACGGTTACTATCCCCTGACATTCTGGATAATTAGAACATCCCAAAAATACCCCATATTTCCCATGCCTTATAACCATTTTAGCTCCACATTTAGGACATAGTTGATCCCATTCAAAATCTTCAGCATAATCCTCTTTTTTAAATTCTAAAGATTCTAAAGTAGCCGTATAATCACATTTTGGATAATCGCTGCACCCATAAAAATAGTTATTTTTCGACCATATCTTTAAAAGTTTTTTCCCACATTTAGGACATTTAATATTTGTCTCTATTCTAGGAGCAGAAGCTTCTTTTTTAGCTTTCTCTACCATAGGCATAAAGGCTTCCCAAAAACCCTTTATTAAAGACTTCCATTCTCTTTTATTTGCTGCTACTAATTCTAAATCATCTTCCATAGCTGCAGTAAAACCAATATTCATTATAGGAGAAAAATTTTCTTCTAACATATATGCTATAACCTTACCTAACTCTGTTGGTCTTAAACTTGTTTTTTCTTTTATAGTATATTCTCTATTCTGTATCTTATTCATTATTGAAGAATAGGTAGATGGTCTTCCTATCCCTGATTTCTCTAATTCTTTAATCAATGATGCTTCAGTAAACCTAGCAGGAGGTTTTGTAAAAGATTGTAAAGGAACAATCTCTTCTAAAACAAGGCGTTGTTTCTCTTTTAAAGGAGGTAGTTTTTCCTTTTCCTCTTCTTTCTCTTCATCTTTTTTTTCCTCATAAAGAACAAGAAATCCTAAAAATTTTATATAAGAGCCTATAGCTTTTAAAAGCATATTATCTGCTTTAATATCTACAACAGTAGATTCATAGGTAGCATATTTCATTTGAGAAGCTATAAATCTATTCCATATTAAAAGATACAATTTATATTGATCTTCTGTTAAATATTTTTTAACTTTTTTTGGATGCAGAGAGATATTAGTAGGACGAATAGCTTCATGTGCTTCTTGAGCTGACTTTTTACTAACATAAAATATAGGTTTCTCGGGTATATATTTTTCTCCATACTCTTTTTTTATAAAATCTCGAGCTTGAAAAATAGCTTCCTTGGTAACTTTTACAGAATCTGTTCTCATATATGTTATAAGTCCTTCTATTCCCTCTTTTCCCATATCTATCCCTTCATATAAGGTTTGAGCTAAAGACATTGTTCTTGAAACAGAAAATCTAAAATGTCTACTCGCTTCCTGTTGCATAGTGGATGTTATAAAAGGAGGAGTAGGATTTCTTTTTTTTATTTTTTTTTCTATTTTTTCTACTATAAAAGAACTCTTCTTTAATCTATTAACAACAGAATCAGCTGTTGCTTGATCTGGTATTAAAAAAACATTCTCTTTTTTTTCTTTTTCTACCTTTTTCCCATCTACAGAATATAAAAAAGATTCAAAAGAGAGTTCTTTTTCTTTAAAAATAGCTTTTATATTCCAATACTCAATAGGTTCAAATTCATCTATCTCCTGTTCCCTATCAACAACAAATTTTAAAGCAACCGACTGCACCCTTCCTCCTGAAGTCCTTCTTTTTAATTTTTTAGATAAAATAGGAGATACAGTATATCCAACAATTCTATCTAAAAGACGTCTTGCTTGCTGAGCATTTACTAAAGATAAATTTATCTCTCTTGGATGTTTTAAAGATTCTAAAACAACATTTTTTGTTATTGAATTAAAAGTAATTCTTTTTATATTTGTTCCCTTAGGTAATATAGAAGCTATATGCCATGCTATTGCTTCTCCTTCTCTATCAGGATCAGGACAAAGATATACTAAATCAACTTTTTTTGTTGCTTCTTTTAAATTTTTAATTACATCTTTTTTTCCTGGGAGGATAGTATATTTTGGTTCAAAATTTTTTTCTATATCTATACCAAATTCTTTTTCAGGCAGATCTCTAATATGACCAACAGATGATGCAAAAAAATAATTTTTCCCTAAAAACTTTTTTAATGTTTTAATTTTTGCAGGAGATTCTACTATTATTAAAATCTTTGTCATAAAATATACTTTAAAAAAAAAAATATTTTTTTCAAATAATAACTTTTTTATAATTTATAAGAAAAAATCATGAAAGAAAAATTATTAGAATTAAATAAAGAGGGATTTATACCAGGACCTACAGAAACGGAAGACCTTTTTTTTAAAAGAGTTAACCTTACAAAAGAATTATTAAAAGAAAAAAAAAATTTTTTTGAAAAAAGAAAAAAAAATATTCCTTTTAACATGGAAGATCATTTAAAAAAGCCTGATGTAAATTGGGTAAAGGCAACGCTGCTTAATCTATTCGATTTTTCTGGAAACCATTTTTCTGCTTTTTTTTCTAATGAAAAATTAAAAATTTTTCAAGGAGCTGCAAGCTGGATAGTAGATATTGAAAATGTTAATATCCCATTATTACAAATTAGAAAAGGATTTAAAAAGGGTTCTTTTTTAAAAATATATGACCTATCAGATGTGATAGCTCATGAACTCGTCCACTTTGCAAGAGTTGCATTTGATGAACCTATATATGAAGAATTTTTTGCTTATTTAACCTCTACTAATATTATTAGAAAAATTTTTGGTCCTCTTTTTTCTTCTTATAAAATCTTTTATCTTTTTTTATTTTTTTTCTTTTTTGGTCTTCTCTTCCATCCAGCCTTTCCATTTATAAGTATAGTTTTTTCTACCGTATCATTTACAATATTAAGCATTGCACTTTTTAAATTATTTTTTAGAAAAACTATTTTTCATAGATGTTATAAAAAACTATTTTCTATTTTTAAAAATAAAAAAAAACCATTAGCTGTAATGTTTAGATTAAAAGATAAAGAGATAAAAAATTTTGCTAAAATGTCTAAAAAAGAAATTATAAAATATGCACAAGAAAAAAAAGAAAAAAATCTTAGATGGAAAATTATATATTTTGCTTATTTTGAGGATATTATCTCTTCAAGTTAAGAAACATCTGAAAAATTCTGAAATTACAAAAGATAAAGAAATTTTTATGATATTTTCAAAAATTTTTAATGTGTTAAAAACTTCTTTTTCCATTTTTTTCATTATGTTGCCAATAGTTTTTTTTTCTTACTTTAAAAAGGACTATGAATAATAATTGCATCTACTATTGTTCCCTCTTTTATAAAAAATCCTTTTTCGGTTAAACGAGAAAAAATTAAAAAAATTTCTTTAGTAAGTTTATGTTTTTCTAGTAAATGACTAAAATGCAATATTGTTGTTTCACCGGGCACTCTATCTTCCAAAAGATCTAATTTTAAAAATTTTTGAAAAAAATTTCTATCATATATCCCGAATATTTCATGAAAAATAAAAAAAAATGAGAAAAAAACCTTATAAATTGCTATAGTGCAATATATTAACCTTTAAAAAAAGGCTTTTTTCTCATGAATAA
>Ga0111177_102_pt1 | contig 48736 bp, 43 predicted proteins | sample DeeMarSWOR324_28_FD_80230 | JGI IMG/M metagenome (GOLD analysis project Ga0111177, IMG submission 80230) | Chlamydiae bacterium SM23_39
GGGGCATCTTCTCTTGGGCTAGATATTGTAAGACCTGATTCTTCAGGCGAATATTGTTTGAATCCAGAATCCAACTGACTTTAGTCGTTGGAGTATGTCAATTACATTATCTATATTTCAGATGTTTTTTTTTGGTTTATTTTTCTCTTCAGAAATTTTCGCTTTATCAATTAAATTTAAAAGTTCCTCTATCATTAAATTTAAAAGTTTCTCTTGTATTGGTTTGCCAAGACTGTTTTTATTTAGAATCTCTTGTGCTGTTTTTCTTAAGTTACTTTGTTCTATTAAATTTTTTATAGATGATAGTAGTTGCTCTTCAGAAATTTTCTTCATTATTAAAATAAAAAGTTCTGTTCTTATTAACTCGCCATAAGGTTCTTCGTTTTTAAGCATTTGTGCTGCTTTTTTTAAGTTACCTTGTTTTATTAAATTTTTTATAGATGATGATAATCCATTAGTATAAAGTGAAGAAAAATCATCTTTGAAAATTAACTTTGCAATTGATTTAGCATGCTTTAATGTTTGATTTGCGTTTAATGAAATATTTGTAATCTTTTTAACAATTTCCTTATATGCATCTATTCTATGTGTATCTCCCTTACCACCAATACTCCTTTTCCAATTTAGGTTTAGATGTAAATCATTATTTTCAAAATGATATTTAGTAAAAACTTCAAATATTATATTTAATATTCTATTTTTTTCTTGTAAAGAATCTAATAAATTTGGAAATAGGGATTTTTCAATTTTATTTTTTAATTCTTCATTAATAGTTTTATTTTTTAATTCTTCATTAACAATTGATTGTATAGTCATTTTCTCTCCTTAATTTTTTAATAAAACTTATTATACAATTTTTTTTTTTTTTAATATACAAAAATTTTTCATTTTGTGAAAATTTTTACTTTTTTCAGAGTCGATTAATTATTAAATTTAAAAAATTATTATTCAAATAAAATTTTTAAAAGTATGGAGTTTTATTCGAAAAAATAAGGATTTTTTATGAATTTTTTAGGTTTTTTATTAAATATAAATATGATTTTTCTTTTTTGACATTAGCTTTTTCGTCCTCATTTAATTTATTAAATTTTATAAGCATTTTTTGGTATATTTCAGATGCTTTTTCTTTTTGATTTTTTTGCAAATGTTTTTCAGCAATAAGACATAAAAATATAGTTGCCATAAAGTTGTTAGGATAGGTTTTTTTTATAGTTATATTAAATGCTTTTTCTAATTTATCATTGTTTATTAATTTATACATATATGTTGATAATGTATTAGAGTATTCTACACCAAAATCATCTTTGAAAATTAACTTTGCTATTGATTCAGCATGCTTTAATGTTTGATTTTCTTCGAAACTATCTGCAATATTTTCAACAATGCTCTGATATGCAGCTCTTCTAGTTGCATCTCCCTGGTCACCAACACCAATAATACCACGCCTTAAAGAGATATTTAAATGATGCTGTTTAAAATTGTATTCTGCAAAATTTTTATACATTATGTATGTTAAAATTAACATTTTTTTTGTATCGTTTTCTTTTAAGGAAGGTAATAAGTTTAATAAATTTGAAAATTTTGAATTCTTAATTTTTATTTCTAATTTTTTTATTTGGTTTTTCTCAAAAACTTCACTATTAACAATACTTCTGAAATATTTACTAACCTTATTTAATAAAAATGCTTTATCTATTGTCAAATATTCACTTATTGCTAAAAGCATTTCTTTTGGCAAATCATTTAAATTATTTACAATATTCATTTTTATCCTTTTGTAAATTTAAATTATGCCATTTTTTTTTAAAAAAAGCTACATAAAATTTTTTGTTTTATTATTTGTTTTATTAAAAATAATAGCATTATTTTATTTTTTAAAATAATTCTTATGAGAAATTGAGGATTACCGAGTTAAAAAAAACAGTAAGATTTTGATTTTTAAAAATTTAAAAAGTAGTTATTCAAATAAAATTTTTAAAAAGATAGATTTTTATTTAAAAAAATAATATATGAATAAGCTTCTTAAATGATTAAATTTTTTAAAATAATTTTTTTAATGAAATAAAAGTCTGTTGAAAAAGCAGTCTAAAAAAAATCTTGTAAAATTGCTACTTTCATAAAAGATTAAGATATTCAAAAAACTTTATTTCTGTAAAAAATATAAGGAAAATATATCAATGAAGTAAATGTTGTTTAATTTTTTAAAACAATTAGTTTAAATTTTTTCTAAACTTATAATAGCTCTGGATTTTGATTTTTCTTTTTCAAAAAAATTATCTTTAATAATTTTTTCAGGAATAGTTTTAGTAGGATAGATAAGTAAAGAAGAGATTTTTTCTATGAATTCCTTTTTTTTCTTTTCAGTAGATAAAAGATTTGAAGAAGTTAAAATAAGTTTGTCATTTAAATGCCAACAACTTGCTGTTTCCACAAAAATAGAATTACTATCTTCTCCTAATAGAGGATTTGGGGTTAAAAAATAGGTTATTTTTTTTGAATTATTTATGTAAGTTAAAATGTTAGATTTGGAAGAGGCAAATACAAATTTTGCTTTTTCTGGAATTAACATAAGCATACTTATAGAAAAACGTTGTTTTATCTCTTGTAAAATAGAATCATTTAAAAATGATAAAAGAGAGGTAAGATGGATATCTTCTTGATTGGAATATATAATATTATAGATTGTAGCTTTTATCATGCCTTTTAAAATAGAACTCTGATTTAATGCTTCAAGTGTATTTTCAAGAGGTTCAGAAATAAGTATAATATATTTGTTTTGAGGTATTTTAAAAAAATCTATGTATATTCCAGAAAGATATCCCTTTTCTTTTGATAATCCTATCTCTATTTGAGGCCAAAAAGGTATCTCCTTTGGAAGGAGATTATCTTGAAATGAATCTAAAGTTTTTACCACTTCATCCATATATTTTTTTGGTTGCTCAGAGCAATATTTAATATATCTAGCAATATCTGTTATAAAATCAACAATGCTAAAATACCTTTCATTAAGAGAAAGGTTTAAAGCTTTTTCTAATATTTTTTTTAGTTCTTCAGGAAGTAAAGATAGTTGTATTGCACCATGACTTAATCTACCTAGGACTAATTCATATGTGATAACTCCTAGAGAAAAGATATCGGAAGAAAAAGATACATTTTCAGGATTTTTTTTTTGTTCTGGACTCATATAAACAGGAGTTCCAATAAAACTACTGTTTTCCTTTTTTATTTTTTCTTTTAATATGTGAGATATTCCAAAATCTATTACCTTTATATCTCCAGATTCTGTTATTAAAATGTTTTCTGGTTTTAAATCTCTATGAATTATTTTATGAGAATGGAGATGAGCAAGAGCATATGCTACTTGTAATATTATCTCTAAGGCTTTTTTTGTTGAAAAAGATCTTTGTTGAATAAATTGTCTTAATGAGATTCCTTGAATAAATTCCATTGCTATGTATAACCCATTTTCCCATGTTCCTTGCCCATATAGTTTTATTATATTTGGATGGTTTGATAAACTGATTATTTTAGATTCTTTTAAAAATCTATCTACCATCTCTTTATTTTTAGAAAATTTTGGGGGTAATACTTTTATGATAAGAGGTTTTAAAGAATCTTCGGATATACCAAGATATAATATACTCATACCTCCTTTAGTAAAAATACTTTTTATCGTATAAGGACCTATTTTATCTGGAATATTTATATCTTTTTCATCCAATGAAAAATTAGGAAGAGTTTCTTGTTTATTAAATGATATGCTCATAATTAACTAATTTTCAAAATTCTTATTCCAAGCAATTCTCCTAAATATACCAATTCTCCCTCTCCTATTTTTTTACCATTAACTGTTAAATTACAAGGAGCATCGAGAGTTGTTGATAAATTTAACATATTTCCTGGTTGAAGATTTGTTAATTTTTCTAAAGTCATAGATATTTTTCCTAATTCAACAGTAAGATTTATGGGAGTTTCTTTTATTGAAGAAACTTGTTCTTTTTGTAAAGAGATAGATTCTATCTCATCTTTTTTTATCTCTTCATTCATATAATTTTCCTCTTCAGAATAATTTGCAATATCTGAAATTTCTATTTTGTTTTTTTTAATTTTTGCATGAAAAAGAGGGATGTTTTTAAATGATAAAATTATAAATCCTGAATGTGTTTTTGGATCTATGTATGGTTTATCTAAAATTACAAAATCCCCTTTTTTTAAACTTTTTATTTGATCAAATGATAATGAGGTATGTCCAGCTATTAACTGGATTGATAGATATAGAGATTCTTTAATTATTAAATCTTTTTTTTTAAAAAATTCATTAAATGATATTCTGAAATCAGAAGTGATTGCAAGAGTTGAATAGATTACTGTATTTTCTATTTCTATTTTTATAGTTAAAGCAAGAGCTTTATCAGCTTTTAATTCTACATCATCAACTATTTTAAAACTTAGATCTTTAAATTTTTTTGTTTTTTGAAGAACATCTAATATTATTAAAGTTAAATAATTATAAAATGATTCTTCTAGAATTAAAGATTTGTAATCTTTTTTTAATATTTGAGCTACTATTTTTTTTATATCTTGTTGTTCTAATATAAAATAAATATTTCCCATAAGAGGGGAGAGTGCTATACATTTTTGATTTGCTTTTTTAAATGAAGAAAGAATTTCTTCTTTTTTTTTCCAGGAGGTGTCGTATAGAGAAATTTTTAAATTTTCTATTTCTAATTCTTTAGAGATAGAATCAGAAAATTCTTCCCAGGAGAATTTTTCTCCTTTAATTAAAGGAATCTCATCTACTTCTAGTAAAGAAGGATCTATTTTTTTTATTAAAAAATTTTTTTCTTTCATAGGTTACTTTCTTTTTTTAAATCTAAAGAAGGTTTTCTTTTAAAAAGAGGTTTAGCTCTTTCATATTCACAAGAGATTCTTCCTATTTGAAAATCAAGATCGGCCTTTTCAAAAGATTTATATAACCCTTCAATGTTTTCACGAAAAATTGTAACAGCTTCATCTGAACCTGTTAGTTTAATATTAAATGAATCTGGAGCTGTATTATATCTTTCTATTATTATTTTACTACCATAGAATCTAGAGTTTTCAAATTTTTTATTATTTAAAATAACTTGAACTTCAAAAACTCCTTTTTTTGAATTTTTTAAAGATAAAATTGTTCCTACCATATGTTCAAATATTGGTCTTATCTCCGAAGATAATTTTGTAGGTTCTCCCTTTGAAATTTTATCTGTAACTGTTGTTTGAATATTTTTTGGAACTTCAAAAGTTATAGGATGAAAAATATCTTCTTTTTTTGAAATAGGTTTTTCCATTTTCTTTTTTTCAGGTGCTTTTTCAAATATTTTTTCTTTTTTAAAAGGAATTTTTTCTTTTTTTAAAATAGTCGGTTCTTTTTTTAAACTAGGTTCTTTAGGATAAAATTCTTTTTTTTCTTCTAAATTTATAGACTCTGGCATCTTTCTTATTTTAAATGCTTCATTTAATAGAGCAATCATTTTTTCTCTTATTTTGGGATCTAATATTTTTAAAAGCTCTTTAGTTATTTTCTCTTCTTTTTCATATGGTAGCTTTCTTTTTTTCTTTTCTTCTAATTCTACCTCGCTGGGTTCTTCTATTTTCATTAATTTTTTGAATGTTTTATCATTAGCAGTCTCTTTAATTTTTTCCTTTTCTGTTCCGGGAGGGAGAGCTGGGATTTTTTCTACATCCATAAAAAATTCCTATATTTTTCATATTATGAAAAAATAAAATAGAAAGGCAACTCTTTTTCTTAACATTATATAAAAATTACTTTTAAATCATGAACCTATCCAAAAAGTCTTATTTCATTGCTAAAAATTAGCTAATTTTGATGTTCAAAAATAAGAGTAAATTTTAAAAATAGCTATCCAATATTCTTTCTTGACTACTTATAATCCTTCTATATTTTCTTTATAGCTAAGTAATCATTCTTTCGACTTTCCATCCTATACTTTTAATAGAAAATTTGCCGTTCGTGCATCTTCTGTTACTATTAATGTTAAATGAGAGCTTTCTCTTTTAACAATAAATTTAAAAAAATTATTTTAAAATGTTTTATTAAAAATTTAGTAGTTATTTAGAGATCTTTAAAATAAATTTTATCAATTTTTGTATTGATTGTTAAGCCCTTATATAAAAATTTAAAATTATTTTTTAACTCTTTTTATGTAATATCGTTTATTTCATAAAATGACAGCATTGCATTTTTTTTATTTGTAAAAAATTCTTATATTAATTATAATAAATTATGTTATAATTAACAGATAATTATGAGTATTTCAAGTGATGATAAATTAAACAATTGTAAATTGGGGACTTTATATGTATCGAAAGATGTTCTAGAAGATGGTCTTTTACCATTTCTTGAGGCAAAAGATCTAATGATTTTTGAACTGGTAAGTAAATCTGCTCAAGAATTAATAAAAAAAGCAAATACTTGGAAGGCTTGGAAGCCAGTAATAGAAAAGAACTTTTCATGTAACGGAAAGTATAGTAGCAAAATTGATGAAAAAGTAGAAGCAAAAAAGCTTTTTATTGAGACCTCTAAGGTAAAGAAAAATTTAGATTATTATATAACATCTTGGGGCTTATTTAGATGTTTTAAGTTTTTTGAAGAAAGAGGAGATTTCGAAGGATTATCACTTTTATCTGAAAATTCACTTGAAAGAATACAAGATAATAGAATTTTTTCACAAAGTAGGATAAATTTTGAGGATAAAATTTTTTCAATTATCAAAAAATTTTTAAAAATTAATGAAATTTCTTATAAAAAGACAGAAAGCAAAGATGAACTCTTAATAAAAAAAGATATCGAAAGTTTAATTAATAATTATTTTTTAAAAGAGACGTTTTTTTTGGGAATTGGAATATCAGATATGCTAAAGAATATTGATTTTTTGGTAAATATAATGAGATTGCATGATAAATCTAATTACATATCTTTTCTAAAAAAATTAAATGAAGTGAAACATTTAATACGGAAACGAAATCTTTGCGCATTATTAATTACAGTTGCTATATTTATTTTAAGTATTGCGATTACCATCTTTTCCATCTTTTGGCTTATAAATAGTATAAAAAGGATGCATGAAATTAGTGTGTCATTTCCTGGTTCTGAAAAAATACTTTTATATGCATTTCAAGCAGCGTTATGGGGTTGTTTATGTAATGCATTTATAGGATTTTTTCCGGTAACGGCGGTCTCATGGCATATACTAGCAGAGATTACTCATGAAGAGCTTTGGAAAAAACTCCATTTTGATAGTTAAAAATGTTACCTTCTAAAAATGTCCTAAACAAAACTTGACCTTTTACTGAAGTGTAAGATTATGTTTTATCTATTACACCTTAAAAATTTTATTGTTTTTCTTTTTTTCTTATTATAAATTGAGAGGTTCCAATTTCATTTAAAGTTATAGATTCTATTTTTTTTTCTAATTTTTGAATTTCTTTTTTCCACTCTGTTTTATGAATATTTAATTTTTCTACATCCTTTTTCTTTTCAAATAAATTTTTTTTTGCTTGTTCTAATTCATCTTCTGCTTTATTTAATATAATTTGTTGTGAATCTACCTGTTCTTGATGCATTTTTAATTTTTCTTTTACTATTTTTAGGTAACTCTTTGTTTTTAATATTTTGTCTGTTTTTTCTCCTCTATCTAAATATTCTCGTAATTGATTTAATTTATCATTTTTATGTTTTAATATTTTGTCTCTTTCCTGTGTTAACTTAAAAAGCTTTTCCTTTTCTTTTAAAAATTTATCTGTTTTTTCTTCAAATAATTTTACTGCTTTTTCAAATCTATGAATTTTTATTTTTAACAGATCTTCTAGAGGGTATTTCATTTAAATAGATTTGTGAGAAGATTTAAAGTTTCTTCAAAAGTAAATTTTTCATTTATTTTTTGTTTTAAAAAACTGTTTACTTTATCTATGTATTTAATTGCAAAGTCAGCCTCTTTATCAGATCCTGGTTTATATTCTCCAATTCTTAGTAAAAGCTCTATCTTTTTGTAATTAGATAAAACCTCTCTTACCTTTCCTATAAGTTCTAAATGGTTTTTATCTACTATTGAGGGAAGTATTCTACTTATAGATCCTAAAACATCAATAGCAGGATAGTGATGTTGTCTTGCTAATTCGTTAGAAAGTATTATATGACCATCAAGGATCGATCTAGATTCGTCAGCTATAGGTTCATTTATATCATCTCCTTCTACTAGAATTGTATAAAAAGCTGTTATATATCCCTTATCAGAATTTCCGGATCTCTCTAATAATCTTGGTAAGGAAGCAAAAACAGAGGGAGGGAACCCAGATCTAGCTGGAGGTTCTCCAGCTGCTAACCCTATCTCTCTTATAGCTCTTGCATAACGAGTTATTGAATCCATCATTAAGATAACAGATTTTCCTTTTTCTCGGAAATATTCAGCTATAGCTGTTCCAACCATAGCTGCATTTATTCTAAGTTGAGCAGCTTGGTCTGAAGTAGATACAATAATTACTGAACGTTTTAGCCCCTCTTCTCCTAAAGAATTTTGTATGAACTCTCTTACCTCTCTACCTCTTTCTCCTATTAGCGATATCACATTTATATCAGCTTGGGAATTTCTTGCTATCATACCTAAAAGTGTTGATTTACCAACCCCAGATCCTGCAAATATACCGATCCTTTGACCTTTGCCGCAGGTTAAAATACCATCTAAGCATTTAACACCAACAGATATTGGAGTATCTATTAATTTCCTTTTTAAAGGATCAGGAGGGGGGTTGATGACAGGAAATGTCTCTTTTAGTTTTAAACTTTTAAGCTCTTCATCAACAGGTTCCCCAAATCCATTTAATACTCTTCCTAAAAGCTCGTCACCTACTTTTATCTGCATCGGTAGCTTCATAGGTACAACTTCAGAAGAAGGCCCAATACCTCTCATATCCCCTAAAGGAGAGAGTAAAACTTCTGATTTTGTAAAGCCTACAACTTCTGCTACTAAAGGTTCTCCCGCTTTTTTTATAAGACATATCTCTCCCATCTTTACTTGAGGTATAACAGCTTTTATAAGCATGCCTACTACTTCTGTTATTCTACCATGAACAGTTGTAAGTTCTACTTTTTCTAGTTGAGTTAAAATTTTATCTACAGAAGATTTTTTTTTCATAATATTTTAAAGTTGAATATTCATCATCTGTTTTAAAGCATCAACTACTTTACTTATCAATACCGAAGAGAATTCTATACATTGTTGAGCTTGAGCTATGTTTACTTGAATAAGCATTAATTCAGAAGGTTTTAATTGTTTGTTTGTTGCTTGTAGTTCTTCTAACCTTTTTTTGATTTCAAATAGTTGATTCTCTCCATCTGAAAGAAAGGAGACGAATTTTGTTGCAGGACCTGCATCTTCTGGAATAGTAGATTCTTCTAATATGTTAGCTGTAGCATTTTTACTGGCTTTTTTGATATTTTCTTTAGCTTCTTCCAGTTTAGTATTTAATAATCTAGCATGAGAATCTTTAAATTGTAAGTAAGGAGTTTGTAATTTTTCTTTTGCTTCTCTTGATATATTTGTTGCATCTCCTATCTGCCTTAAAATAGTTTCTGGGGTGGGGGCACTAGGAAGTTTGTAGGATTGAGCTAGTTGCATGGGAGATAATTTTTCAGCTCCCATAGTCTCTTCAAAAGAGGGTTTTTCTTTCATGTAACTTTCAAATTCTTTTCTTTCCGCAGGGGTTTGTCCCTCTTGCTCAAATCCCTTTGCTGGTTCTACTTTCCCAAACTCAGGAATATCTGGAGGAGGAGTAGGTAGTTTTGCCATTTTTTACTTCTTTTTTATTTCAGCTGGACTTGGTTCTTTTTTAATAAATTTTTCAACAAAATCTAATGCTGTAATAGATAGATCTTTTATCTGAGAATCTTTAGATTGTTTTGTTTTTTCTAAAATACTTTCTCCTTCTTTTCCTTTTTTTGGAGTCCAACTTAAAGCTATTCCTAAAAATGTTTTTGCCATTTCATTTTTTGGTTCTATTTCTAAAGCTTTTTTAAAATATTCTATTGATTTATCTAACTCTAATTTATGAAGATATAAATATCCAAACCCTATTTTTGTTAAAATATTTTTTGGTTCTAATAGTTCTGCTGCTTTAAATAATTTAACAGCACTGGTTTCGTCAGCTTGATTTATAGCAATAAATCCAGCTTCTACGAAGAGTATAAAATCTTTTTTGTATTTTTCTATATCCATTTTTTTTTCCTTTTTTAATTATGTAGATTTTTGGTTTCTTACAGCATTATTTATAACAGAATTCACTTGAGATATCATGTTAGAAATAGAATCACCAATCTGCGTTAACTGACTCATGGAAAATTGTATTAATAAAAATTTTCCAGGAGTAGCTCCTGAAATAGTGCTAGCTAAGCTTTGTACCTGCTGAAGTACTTTACTCTGAAGAGAAGAGTACTTTTTTATTAATGTTGTAAAGGTAAGTGAAATATGTCCATATTTTGCCATGTTTTTCTCCTTATTTTATTTTGTTTATAACTTTTTCTAAAGAGTCATATGCATTTAATAGGATACCTTGTTTTTCTGATGCTTCTTTTTTCTTTATAGCTATTTTAATTTCATTGGTATTTTTTTTTATTTTTTCCTGAATCTTTTTTTTGTTTTCAGGTTTTTTTTTAAGTTCAACTTCTAAATCGAAATTAAATTTTTTTTTCTCTTTTTCTAAACCATACATATAAAATTTCTCCTTTTTTATTCTTTATAATTGATTTTATATTTTAGTCCATCTTTTTCAAGATAAATTGTTTTATCTTTAATGTCTGTAATTTTCATATCATCTAAAAAATCTCCAATATTAAATATTTTATCATTTATAATAACATACTCTTTTTTAGTATCTGTTGATGCAAAACCTGATATAGTATAATCTTTTGTTAAATCTATTCTTGCCGCAGAAGCATCAGTTTCTATTGCAAGATTTTTAATAGACCTGACTCCTTGTTTAGTTTTTAAATTTTTTAAAAATTTTTCAAAATTTGATCTGTTATCTTCGCTATATCTCCCTGCTAATATTATCTCTCCATTATTTATTTGAAAGCTTATAGCTATTAGTCCCTGTATTATAAGCTCGCTATCTATCTCTTTTTTTAAGATGCTTTCTACTATTATCCTGTTTTCTAATCTATCTACATATGGAAATGTGGAATTTAAATAATCTAATATATTTTCTGCATCATCAATATTTTTTAAATAACCACTTATAACAAAAACTCCAGCTTTTGGAGAATGGATACTAACACCTCTCCAAGCAGGATTGTCATTTATTATATCATTTGTGTTTTTCCAAACAAATTCATCTATAATAAGATTATTTTCTATCTCTTCCACAAAACTTAATTTGTTTATATCGTAAAGAAGTTGTTCTTGATCAATAGAGGTCAATATATGTCCTACTAAAAAAAGTTTATTTCCTTGAGGATTATAAGAAAAATTTACAGCTTCAAATTTTTCTAAAACTTTTTGTATCTCATTTAAAGGATCTATTTTTTTTAATTCTACCTTTTCAGCTTTAAAAAGTGAAAAGAACGTTAAAAAAGTGATAAAAACAGTTAAAATAGTGGCTGTCCCTATTACTAAAATTTTTTTTGGAATAGGTTTTTCTTTCCAAGAAAGTTCTTCTATTTTTGGTTTTTTAATTATAGGGACAGAATAGATGGTCTCGGTTTCTTTTTTTTGATCCCATACTATAAAAGAGGTTGTTCCTAAAGAGATTATGTTTTCTGAAAATATCTGCCTTTTTTCCTTTATTTTTTCTCCATCTATGATGGTTCCATTTTTTGAATTTAAGTCTTCTATAAAAATATTATTATTTTCATCTAAAGATATTTTTGCATGATTTTTAGATACGCTTAAATCATTAAATACTATATCGCATGATTTGGGATCTTTTCCAATTATATAAGAGCAGTTTTTTTCCATACCAAATTCAGCACCAGCATTAGGTCCAGAGATGACTTTTAAAATGATTTCCTGTGAGATTATATTAGAAAAAGCAGGCTCTTCTTCTACTTTTTCTTCAAAAATAGTATCATATCCCTCTTTTTCTTCAGATTTTGAAAGGTAGTCTTCAGCTTCTTTTTTGTAATTTTCTTTAATATCTTTTTCTGAATAGGCAAATATGTTTTGTCCTATCTTTATTTTATCATCTTCTTTTAATTGATAAGCTTTTTTTATGGGATTGTTATTTATTAAAATAGGATTTGTTTTACTTAGATCTTTAATAAAGATATGATCATTTTTTTTAAAACATATCGCATGTTTGCGGGATACTGTGCTGTCTTCTAAAATTAGATCTACTAAATCAGGATCTCTTCCTATCAGATATTTGTCTTTCTCTTCTAAATTTAAAACTAGTCCCTTAAGATATCCTTCTACAACGAGTAGATGCTTTGCCATTTTTTGTCCTTAATTAATAAATTTTTTCTAAAAGCCTTTTTTCATAACTCTTTATCTCTTCTTCAAAATATATTAAATAATTAATAAAATCTTCTAGATATTCTTTAAATTTTTCATATTTTTCTTCATAAGCAGAGGTATTTAAAAGGGTTAAAAATTTTTCATCTTCATCTATCCCTATTATTGTGTTGTATTTATCAGAAGGGAGATTTATTCTCATTATATAGGTATAAATTAGTTCCTTGTTTTCGGGGGGAAGAGGTGTTATTTTACTAAAAAAAGAAACTTTATTATCTATTTTTCTAATACCTATTTGAATATCTTCAGTAAAATTAAAGATAAAAGCTAGATCTTTTTCTGTTTCTATGTAAGAACTAGCTATCTCTTTACTAATGGTATTTAAAAAGGTTGTTAACATTTTTTATCCTTTTTTCCTTTGTACTTTTTTTTTATTCAAAAGTAAATGAAAATTTTATATCTCTCTTTTTTTTAAAAGGTTATAAAAATGGATAGTAGCTTGAAAAATAATGAAAAAATAAGGTATAATAAATATGTAAGTTAATAAAAAAGTAAAATAAAATGAAACCAGTTAATTTAGGCAATGCTGAAAATGGCAAAAAAATAATATTATCTAAATTGGATTTAGATCAAGAAAAGAGTTCTTATATAAAAGGAAGCGATAAAAAGTATAAAGCAGAGATATATGTGCCAGTAGGTAATACTGGAGCGGAAAACTATTACCAACTTCATTTCGATGTCACAGCTAAATCAAAGAATACAGCTTTACATGCTCTTTCTAATTTAGCTCAAATGATTGCTAAAATGGATAAAGAACAAGTTGATCAGCTATATATGAATGATTTCAATGTTTTAAAAGAGTGGAAGAATTGGATTTTAGGTAAGACAAAAAAGTTAACTATCGGTAAGACACCTATTATCAATGATATATTAAAAAATATACCTGTTGTGGGACCCTATCTTGTAGAAAATAAACCTGTTTCTCATGATGTAGAAGTCGATAGTAAAGAAGTAGTTATTGATGGTTATCGATCAGATTTAAACACTAAAATAAATAAGATTTCTTCATCTATAGACCTGAAAGAGAAGGGCTTAAGAGAATATTTTGAAAAAACAAAAGTTGAGATATTGAAAAGAGCAGATGAATTAAATCTAAAACTCGAAGAGAAGAAGAAAAATGATAAAAAAGCAGAAAAAAGTTGTCAAAATTATATCGAGGATATTAAAACTATTAGGTTTAATTTTGAGAAGGACAAACAAGGTATATTGGGTAAAATTGAAGAATTCGAAGAACTTGAAAAAGAATATCTTGCTAATAGTAAAGAAGATAGGAAGGATGATGCTCCGGATACTGATAATACGAAGAAAAGACTTATAAAAATTGAAAAAAAAGTAAAAGCAAGGATTGAGGAATATAATAAAAAAATTAAGCAAATTGAAGACTTTCTTTTCGGGAAGAAAAAGACAGGTTTGCTAAGCATTTTAAAATCAATTGCTTAAAAAATAGCATTGTTTAAGATTTTGTAAAATTTTCTTTAATAAAATATAAAGAATAGTGTATAATTAAATTATAGGGGATAATAATATGGATAATAATAAAAAAGATAATAATTTTATAGATGATTTTTTAACTATTTCTTCTAGTAATTCTTTAGATCCAAAAGTTCTTTTGGAGAATTCTAAAATTTTTTATGAAAAGTTAATGGCTAAGGTTCAAGAACTTTTAGAAAAAAAGGATTTTGAAGGACTTCAAGAAGTATTTAAATCTATAACAACTCAATTACAAGGTGAATTAGAAAGGATTGCTAATCAATATGGAATTCCTAAAGAGGAGCTTCAAAAAATGATGAATAATCCTATGGATATTTCGAAAGATCTATTTGCATTAAAAGATTTACAAGAAGAAAAAGATAAAAAAATTAAAAAAAATAAAAGTAATAAAATTAAAAAAAATTGGACTTCAGTTTAAAAAACTGCAGTCTTAATAAATAATAAAAAAAATAATAAGAGGTAATAATATGGATAATATTAATAATGTATTTCTAGATAAAAGTCTAAATCCTTTAGATTTTTTTAGACAGGAATATCAACAGCTTCTTTATGCATTAAAAACAAAACACATCTCTGTTTGGCAATTTATTCAAACACTAATGGCAAGGATCGAAGATTATACTGATGAGGTCAAAAAAGGATGGGGTTATGCTACTTTAGCAACAGAAAAAATATCTTCCGATATATCAGATTTAAAGAGTGATATCGATGAGATAAAGAAAGAAAAAGATGAAAAAGGAGGAGTTTCTAAAGAAACAGCTAAGAAATTTGCAGAAGATTTAAAAAAATATAATAAAGACGTTACTGAATTTAATAGTAAATTGCCTGAATTAGAAAAATATTTAGGTAAATCTGTTATATCAATAGAAAAACAGCTATTTCATAATAAGATGTTAATCAATTTTACACATACTTCTTTAGGTTATATTGGAGCAATATTAAAAAAATTTGAAGATACAGGAGATACAAAAGACTTACAAAAGGCTTTAGATGAATTGGCAAAAAAAGATAAATCTGGAGATCGTGGAATAGATAAGTGGGAAAAGGGAGGAGAAGTAGAAAAAAAATACTGGGGTTATTTAGAAGGATTAAACACAGTTGATACTGTTACTGATAACTTTAAAACCGAAGGACAAAGAGATTTAAACAATTTTGAAACAAAGATAAATACTTTTAACAACGTAGCTGCTAACTGTATGAAAGAGATGAGTACATTTATATCAGATGCTGTTAGAAATCAGAATGCAAATTAAGAGGTTTTTATGGAAATACAAAGTATAAAAATAAAAGATCAACAAATTAATAATATAAGTAATATTGAAAGCATTTGGGTTTATATGATTTTTCTTTTAAAGATGGTTTTAGATACCGATAGAAAAAAAGAAAACTCTATAGCTAAAGATTCAGAGATTTTGTATACACAGTTTGAAGATAATAAAAAAAAATGGGAAAAGATAAATGAAGAGATCGATAAATTAAATCAACGAAAAAAGCTAACTCCAAAAGAGAGAGATAGATTACAAGAGCTAAAAGGAGAACAGAATATCTGTTCTTTAAAAGCTCAAGATCTACAAAATCAGATGAGAGTTCTTTGGCAAGTGAAAATGAATAGTATCTATAGTGATGAATATAGATCTATGCAGACTGGATATAAGGTTATAGATGATATGTTATCAAATAACCCAAGCTTTCGTAAATTAAGATAATAATAAGGAGGTAATAATATGATAAGTTTTAACTCAGGTTCAGATATTAATACTCTATGGGATAAATTTTCTAAAGAGTTTATTTATCTGTTCATTGCAGATATGTTTGGATATTCTCAAGATGTTACTAAGAAAAAGATGAAGGTAGCTTTAGAAGATGCAGAATTGAAGAGTAGAGAAGAAAAACAAGCTGAAGAAGATTATAAAAAATATTCTGAGGAAGCATATAAATCATGGAAGACTGAACATGCTAAACATGTTGGTTCGTTAACACCTAAGGGTTGGCTTTATACTGCTATAGCAGGTTTTGCTTGTGCCACTGTTTTTTTAGCTGGTGCATGCATACTTGTAGGATGCGGTGTAGTATCAGGAGGCATAACTTTATCGGGTGCTGTTGCTTTAGGGCTACTAGCGTTAGCTTGTATTGTTGCTACTGGGGCAGTAGTTTTTGCATCACAATCTATCGTTGCTGCAGCTAATGGTGGTATAGCTAATAATTTTGACAGTATATTTAAAACAATATGGACTGGAGGAAAGGGTAACGTGGATGAATATGGAAATACTAAAGATAAAGATTCTTGGCTTGCATGGATCGTATTGGATGATAAATCAGTATTAAAGGATAAGGCAAAGCATGAATATAATCAGGCTCTTGCTACTAAACAACAGATGATATTGCAGGATTGTCAAAGAGAGATACAAAATATAATGAATACTAAATATTCAGAAGAGCAGAATAACCAATCTACAGCGATGGATAATTTTAATAAAGTTTTAAAAGATATAACTAATTTAACTTTGGTTAGATAAGGAGGTGAAAAGATGATAAATAGTGAAGTATCAAAAATGGAAAGTAACCTTCAACAAGCATTATATGAAATTATTTATTTACAAAATGATTCTTCTAGGATAAATGCGGATACTAGAAATAATTTAAATGATGTTTTAGATAAACAATTAAAAAGGTTGAGAAATAGTGTAAGTGAGAGAGAAAAGATCAACAGAGTAACGGGTTGGATTTTAGCTATTGGTATACCTATTGGAATGTTGTTTGGGATAATAAGTTTTTGTAATCCCGCAGCCCTTTTGGGAGAAGGATTATTTGCAGCTTTACTAAATACTGGAATAATATTGATTAATGGACTATACCAAATTTGTGCTGGAGGAGTTAGAATAACTGCAGCAGGGTATAAGATGGATGTTATAAATAATAGAGAAAAAGTAGGAGAGACTATGGCTTTGGAACATTATATAACAGATAAAAATGAAGATAATGATGCTAAGAATAAAAATAGTTTTGAAGCTTTAGCCATTTTTATGAAGGTGTTTAACCAGATGATTGCAATATTTGGTAATGCCGTACAAAAAAATTAAGGAGGTAATATGGCAGTAAAAATTAATAATTCGGCTTTAGAAAGATCTCCAGTATCCTTTTCAAAAGAACCTTTAGAAAAAGGTGTTAAAAGGATAATTGAAAAAAATGGGGTTGATGGAAAGATCTTAGCCGAACATTTAGATAATATTTTAAATAATAGTTTAAATAGAAAAAGCATTTTAGATGAAGCTGAGAAGATAAAAGATAATAAGGAAAGAAATGCTGTAAATGATTGTATAAATTTAGCAGAGGAATATGAGGGGATCTTACCAATTTCTCTTGGAGAGATTATTGCTAAGATATCTAAATTGATCAAAGAGTTTACCGATTCTATAATCAATTTTTCACAGATGTGGAATGATGCGATGGATAGTAATTTAAAGATAGGAATAAGTGCTGCACAAAATCAGGCGATGAGTGGACAATGGTCAGCTGTTGGAGAGCTTGCTGGTGGGATTATCGGAATAGGAGCAGGAGGATTGACAATGGCAGGAGGATTCTATGAAGGAGTTCTTAGTCAACAAGAAAAACAAGCATTAGATGGAATAATATTTGGAATACCAGAAGGAACGGATGAGAGTGGTAGTGTTGCAGCTTCGGAAGTTTCGCAAGCAGCAGAGAATGAGGTTGGATCAACAACTGCTGTACAAGCTCAAGAAGAAATAGAACTTCGAGAAATAGATCAGCAACAAGCTGCTCAAGCTGAAAAAGCTAAAATTGGATCTAAAAATAAGGAAAATAAAAGAGTTGCTCTTACTGAAGAGGATAAGAAATTAGAAAGAGAAAAAATAGTGAACGAATTTAGAGCTAAAAAAATGCCTGTAGAGAAATTTGTTCAAGCAATGAATATAATAGGCACGATAGGAGGAGGAATTCCTAAGGGAATTGGAGGTTTATTGGCTGCGGAAAAAGGAGCTGAAGCTGAAGTTGCTAGAGCATATTCAGATTACGTAAGCACAAGAAAAGCACAGAACCAACAGTTATTCGATAATACTTCTAGACAAACTACTTCTATAGCAGATCTTAGTCAATCTATAAATGCATATATAAGAGCGTGTATCCCCGCGTAAAATAAGAAAGATCCCCTTTTTAATAAGGGGATCTTATTATTTTTGGAGGATAATTTTTTTCTATAGAGTTTTTTTCTATAGTTATTTTTTTTATAGAGGGATCTGATGGTATTTCAAACATTAAATCTCTAAGTAAATTTTCTACTATCATTCTTAAAGCTCGAGCTCCTGTTTTTGTAAGCAGGGCTTTTTTTGCTATTGCTTGAAGAGCTTCTTTTTCAAATATTAGTTCAACATCTTCTTGTTTGAATAACTGAGTATACTGTTTTATTATAGCATTTTTTGGTTCTGTTAAAATTTTTATGAGATCAATTTCTGTTAATTCTGAGCAATTTGAGATGCTATTAAATCTTCCAACAAATTCTGGTATCAATCCAAATTCTATTAAATCTTCAGGTTCTATTTGTGAAAGTAAAAAATTTGTATCTTGAATTTTTTCTTCTTTTTTTTCTAATGCTTTAAATCCTATTGTGCTTTTACCTAATCTCTTAGCTATTATTTTATCTAAGTGGATAAAAGCTCCACCTATTATAAATAATATGTTTTCAGTGTTTACTTTTATATATTCTTGCTGTGGATGTTTTCTGCCACCTTTTGGAGGTACATTGGCTATTGTACCTTCAACTATTTTTAAAAGAGCTTGTTGTACGCCCTCTCCAGATACATCTCTTGTAATAGATATGTTAGCAGTTGTTTTTCTTATCTTATCAATCTCATCTACGTAAATTATTCCCTTTTCTGCTTTAGAGATATCGTAATCTGCATTTTGTACTAACCTTAATATTATGTTTTCTACATCTTCTCCTACATATCCTGCTTCTGTTAAAGTGGTGGCATCAGTTATTGCAAATGGTACAGCTAATATGTTAGCAAGAGTTCTAGCAAGAAGTGTTTTACCAGATCCTGTAGGACCTATTAATAGAACATTAGATTTATTATATTCTACCTCTTTATCTTTTGAAAAAATTCTTTTGTAATGGTTATAAACAGCTACCGCAATGGTTTTTTTTGCATTCTCTTGTCCAATAATATATTCATCTAATTTTTCTTTTATCTCTTTAGGTTTTAATATTTGTATCTCTTTTTCTTCTCTTTTTTTTTCTAGTAATTCGGAGCATAGTTTAATACATCTATTACAGATGAAAACATCTGGACCAGCTATTAATTTTTCTACTAATTCTTCTGATCTACCACAAAAAGAGCATTTGTTCATTTTGTTTTTTTAGTTTTTGCAATCTCATCTATTATTCCATAATTTTTAGCTTCTTCAGGATTCATATAAAAATCTCTTTCTGAATCTTCTAAAATTTTTTTTACACTTTGTCCAGTGCATTCAGACATAACATTAGCTATTATCTTTTTTAGTTCTAAGATCTCTTTAGCTTGAAGAGCTATATCTTCAGATGTGCCTGCAACACCACCGTAAGGTTGGTGAAGCATTATTCTACTGTGAGGCAAAGCAAATCTTTTACCTTTTGTTCCTGCAGCTACTAATAGAGCGGCTATAGATACGGCTTGTCCTATACAATAGGTATTTATGTCACATCCAAGATATTGCATAGTATCAAAAATAGCAAGACCTGCTGTTATTTGACCTCCAGGGGAATTGATATATAAGTTGATATCTTTTTTTGGATCTTCCATTTTTAAAAATAGAAGCTGAGCTATCACTACATTTGACATCTGATCATGTATCTCGGTACCTATGAATATTATTCGATCTTTTAAAAGACGAGAATATATATCCATGGAACGTTCGCCACGGCCGGTGTCTTCTATAATATATGGTGTTAAAGACATAAAAAATTCCTTTTTAACAATTTTTTAAAATATGATCATATACTTTTTCCATGCATAACCTTGAAAAAGCTAAAGCTAAATACTCTTGAGGTATTGTTTTTATTTCAGGTTTTTTCATTTTTTCTTTCATTATTTCTATAGATTTTTCTTTAATCTCTTTTTCTTCTATTTTTATCTTTTCATCTTGAAATATTTTTCTTATCAGATAAATTAAAGTTACTGCATCTCTGGAATCATTTAAGATAAATTTTTCTATCTCTTTTTTTTCTTCTATATTTTTTAGATCCCAATCTTTTTTAAATTCAGGATTTTTAAGTAATTCCTCTTTTTTTGTTTTGAATTCTATTTCTAATAAAGATTTGGGAAGATCTAAAGGATAATTTTTTAATAGAAATTGATTTATTTGATCGATTTTATCTTTTAAAATTTTCTCTTTATTCATTTTTTTTATTAACTCTTCTACAGCTTTTTTTAAATCTTCAACATTATTTTTTCCCATTTTTTTTGCAAATGAATCATCTAAGGGTGGAAGAATAGCTTCTTCTATTTTTTTTACTGTTATTCTAACCCTTTTTTCTTCAAATTCTGTTTTTTCTTCTTTAGGTAAATCTTTATCTGGTTTGCTTATCGTTTCTATGATATCATTTTTTTTAGCATCAATTAAAACATCTTTCATCCAGTTAGCTACCGATTTTTCTTTTATTTCAAATCTAACATCCGAAAATATTTTTTTAGGTGGATTAACATCTAATGCTTCTATATCTAATATTACATAATCTCCTAATTTAATAGGTCTATCAACTTCATTCCATTTAGCATAAAAAAATCTGGATTGTCTTATTAATTCATCTACATCTTTTAGTTCAAATTTTTTCTCTTTCACTTCTTTTAATTTAAATTTTTTAATATCTATTGTTGGTACTGTAGGTTCCGTTTCAAAGGTAAAAGTTAACTCTGCACCCTCTTCAGAATATTTTTTTAGATTATAAGAGATCCTTTCAGAATAAGATAAAGGATAGATCTTAACAAGTTTTTCTGCTTCTAAAAAAGATAAGTTAGCTAACTCATTTTTCCATTCAGCTTCTATCTCTTTAGGATAGTTTGTGATAATATAGCTATCAGGAGCTTTGCCCTTTCTAAAACCTGAAATAGATATTTCTTTTTTTACATTTTTTATAGCTTTGTTTTTGGCTTCTTCAGTTAGTAAAGAAGAAGTTGTTATGTTTAATTCAACTAAGCATGCAGGTTTTTTTGTAACTTTTACATGTACTTTTTCATTTTCAAATTCTAAATCCATAATCTATCCTTTTTAAAGCGGGTGATGAGGTTCGAACTCACGACCCTCACGTTGGCAACGTGATGCTCTACCGCTGAGCTACACCCGCAAAATAATTTAATAGAATAAATTTATTTTTTTTTTTCATCAAGTTATGATTTTAAAATATTTATTGAAATTAAAAAAAATTTAATTAAAATTTTAGTAACTTTGGGTTGTTAATGAAAAAAAATTTTTGTTTTATTTTTGTATTGGTTATTTTTTTATCTGTTGTAAAGGTAGAATTATATGCTAAGTCTGGGAGTTGCATGGCTCCTGAACAAGGACCTCCAGGTCCTAGAGGGCTTTGCGGGTGTACTGGAGCAGCTGGGCCTATCGGTCCTACCGGCCCTACAGGCCCTACGGGACCTACTGGGCCTACTGGAGCAGGAGTAACTGGCCCTACAGGACCAACCGGTCCAACCGGTCCAACCGGTCCTACTGGGGCAGGAGTAACTGGGCCTACAGGGCCTACTGGTGCAACAGGTGCTATTGGTCCTCAAGGACCAGCAGGGGGAATAATCAGTGGTGGGCGTGTTTTTACTTGCTTGGAACAAACAATTCCTGCATGCGAAGCAATATCTTTTGAGAATACTACTGGTTTTTTTGGAACAGATATAAGTTTTACAGCACCTAGCACTACTATTACCATAAACACAACAGGAAAATATTTTATAGATTTTGGAGTGGTCACTCAAGCAGGGAATGAAGTGGTAGCTTTAGCAGTAAATGCAGGATCATCTTGTGTAAATTTAAATGTGGGGGCTGGTAATGTAACCAGTACTTTGTCTGCTATTTTAGATTTAAATTCAGGTGATGTTTTAACTTTAATTAATAATTGTGATGATAAATCTTTAACTTTAGCAGGAGTTCCTCTAAAAGCCACGGTAACAGCTTTTATTGTTATTATGAGAGTTGAATAGAATATTGTATTTTTAAGATAAGGAGTTTCTTTTGAGAATTTTTTTAATATTTTTTTTAGTTTTTTTGTTTATTAAAGTCTTTGCAGAGGATTTTCAGGAGAAGGAAGTTGTTAATAGAAATGAAACCATGTTTAAACCATGCACCGCAGTATTGGGATTAAAACATATTGAAAATGGAGGTGTTGGGTATAATCATGGGTATACAACAATGCAATCGCGCTTTTTTTTTGAGAGACATCATGAAAAAGTTTGTTCTTTTATTGACTTAAGATATCATATATTAAACGATGATACACAAGCTTCAAATATTGGTGTTGGAGTTAGATTTTCACCAAAATTAAAATATGTTTGTGGATTAAATATTTATTATGATTTTAGAGATAAAAACCACCATTTTCATCAGATAGGAATAGGAGCAGAATTTATAGGAGAGAGATTTGATATTCGAGTAAATGGATATATTCCTGTAAGTAATGAAAAAATTTTAGATTATTGTAGATATGATAAATATCTTGCAGGATATTATTTAGAAAGAAAAAAAATAGAAGCACCATTAGAAGGGTTTGATTTAGAAATAGGGAGACTATTAAATCATCCAAATTCAAATATTAATATATATACTGCGGCAGGACCCTATTATTATGGAGGGGATGTTTGTAGAAAATCATTTGGTGGAAGGATAAGGTTTAATACAAGTTTTTATAAATTTTTTTTGATCGAAGGAATAGTCTCCTTCGATTCTATTTTTAAGACAAGAGTTCAGGGATTGATAAAGATAAATATTCCACTTGGATGTAAAACTAAAAAGAGATACAAGGATCTGTTTTCTAGAGAAGTAAGGCGTCATGAAATAATAGTTTTAGATAAATTTTGTAAATGGAAATATAATTATTGATATGAAAAAGTTTTTTTTAACATTTTTCATTTCTAAATATTTTTTTAAAGACTATTTTTTTAAATATGATTGTGAAAGATGAGAGCAGGGTTATTAAGAGATTTTTATAATCTGTAAAATATAATAGGTTATTGGATTATGTTGATATTGGTTTTACTGATGGAACACAAAAAATTATTAAATTTTATGAAAGAAATCCCTGGAAAGCTTTATGAATCTAATAGGGAAATTTTTTTTCTTTTACAGATAGCTTTATTAAAAGAATATTTATTGATTTTAAAAAAGAAAAGTTTATTAGAAGTTATTTAGAGGCTTTTTTTTAAGACCCTCCAGAGCTGAACTTTTGTATTATTTAGCTAATATTTATAGAAGAAAAAAAAATTATAAAGAGTAATATTATTTTGCAAAGTTGAGGTTGAGAATTCTATATCCTAAAGATATTTTATTTGTATAAGATTGGATATATAGATATGGATTGTTATTAGAATTTTCTATATCTGCTTATTATTTAAAAAATTATGAAGAAGCAGAAAAAACATCAAATGAGATATTAGATAAAAAAATATTCCAGAAGATAAACAGGTTAAGGAAAATTTAAAGTTTATTTTATCTAAGAAGTTAAAAGATTGTTCATCTGATAAATAATTTTTGAAAAATTTTTATAAAATGTTTTGTAATATTTTAAGATGTTTTTTTTAGAATCTTATATCTTGATGTTTTGAAAATATAAAAAATCAAAAAATTTTTATTGATATTAAAAAATATTTTTTTATAATTGATAGCAATGTGTAGTTATTATGGCAATTGATGAGATACAAAAGAGTTCAGAAAATTTTTGTGTAGATAATTACAGTGAAAGTATTATTAGAAAAAGAGGAGAGGAGTTACAGTTTATAATCGTTCCTTCTGGAAAGGAAATTCCTCTTTTAACAAAAAATATTAGTAGATGCTCTTTGGAAGAAAAAATTATTGCAGAAAAATCATTTGTTCAGACTTGTGTTGATTATGTTATAAAAAATAAAAATTATGAGATTTTTGTTAAAACTTCACCAATAAATACGATTCCAACTACAAAATTAAGTGAATTAAGTAAAGATAATTTTTTTGATGTGGTGGAATTTTTAGCTCCAGCAGATATTTGTTCATTAGTTAGTGTGCATCGGTGCTTTGATAAGTTAATGGAGTCGAAAGAAAGATATAAGGTTAAATATGAAAAATTATGGGATCAAATAGGAGAAAGTTTTGATGATGAAAATAAAGAAATTATTAACAATATTCTTAGGATTTTTTCTTTAAAGAGTGCTTCGAGAAATGAAATTACTGAGGACGATTTTTTGAGAATAAAATATTTTTTCTTTGAGAAAATGAGAGATACTAAGAATATTTTAGATGGCGTTGAACATTTTTTTTTTAAAACATATGAATTAAAAAGCTTATCCGAAAAAATTTTAAGAAAAATTAAAAATCATTTTAAAGAAGAGGAATTTGCTAAAGAATTTATTCTTCAAATATATAAGAGAATCATTCAAGTTTGTATCAATAAGAAGGATTATAAAAGAGCTGAAAAGATAATTTTTGAATATTGTATACAAGATAATTATTATAGACAGCCATTAATTTTCAAAGTTGTTAAAGCATATTTATCTAAGGGAAAAAAAGAAGAATGCCGAAAATTAATGCGTACCTTTATTGATGAAGAACTTTTGTCTAGTTTATTACGTAAAATGGGAGAACAATATGATGATGAGACAATATCATATATAGTTCAAGGTATAAATAAAAATATTTTAGATAGTTATTTGCTATCTAAAACAAAAAAAAAGGAGAAATTTATGTCAAGTATATCAAACTCTGTATCAGGGAAAAGTTGTCAATATTTTTGCTGCGAAAAAACAATTGATGATAACAGTAAAATTATTATTACAAAAAATAAAGATGGAATCCAATTTGAAATACAAGAAGTTAATTCTGGAAAAATGATTCAAGTTTCACGTGACGACATTGGGTTAGGAAGCATTCGGGATGAGAATATTACACAAAATTTTGTTAGAGCTTGCACTGTTTCTGTTAAGAGAAATGGATGTATTCATTTTGAGGTTCCTTCAGAAAGAAATGAGTTTTTTGAGCCTTCAACAAGTAATACTGAGAGAAATAGAGAGTTATCTCAAAGAGTTTCAATATCTAATGAGAATGGATCTCAGGAAACTTTGCAGAGACCATTTCAGATCACGGAAGAAGAAAAAGAAAAAATGATTACACTTTGGAAGGAACGGTCAAAGGCACAGGAAATGTTAAACCAATTTTATAAATCTTCTAAAAATAAATCTTTTACAGAGCTAGATTTATCTAATACAGAGACAGTACAGCGAGCTTTTAATTTGCCTCAAGGGTTCTTAGAAAAGTTAAAATTTAAGAGCCACATTGCAGACCCAATATTAAAGGTTAGAAAAATTTTTATAAAATGGCGCAAATATATTAGAAGTGATTTCCTAGAAAACTTGAAAAGTGCGAAAGATAGTTATGAAAATGTTAAATCTTCACTATTTTCCATAAAGAAGGAATTCCCGACTTGTGATTTGAATAAAATTAAAGACGATTTAAATAAAGTAGATACAGATATTTCAAAAGTATATGAAGATTGTTTTTCAAAAATGTATAAAGATTTTCAAGAAGATGTAAACCTTATTAGTAAGGAAGGACGAGTTGAAATAGGTCTAAAATCTTTTGAATTGTGTATAAGTAGTAAATTTGAAGAAAATTCTAAGATTATTAAATCATTTATAAAACTTGAACAAGAAAAAGGAAAATTGAAAGAAAAGTTAGAGGATACATACAAAGAGCGAGAAGGAGAATTAGCATTAATTAAAGAGCAATTGAGACAAATAGACGAGGAAATATCTTCTTCAAAGGGAACATTGATGGTTCAGGAAATAGGATTGAATAGTGGAGAGCTTAAGGATTATAAAGATAAACGATTAGAAATAGATAAGGAACGAGGAGAGATAAAAAAAATCATTAAAAGACTTCAAAAATCGGAATCGGAATCTAATCGTAGAATTGAGGATAAGCAAAAGGAAGGATGGTTTTCTCGGATGGTTGGTAAAATAGGTGTGAATGAGGATGCAGAAGAATTGAGGAAGAGAGAAGAAGGCTTTAAAGAACAATTAGATAAAAGCAGGGAAAATCTAGAAAAGAAAAATAAGACATTAATTAAGGAAAAAGAAAACGGGAAAAAACCTGAACTTGATAAACAAATATTAGAGTATCGGAAAAAGATAGAATACTTCAAGCAAGAGATAGAAGAAAAAGAAAAGGAGAAAGTAAAAAGAAAGGTATTTTTGGAAAACAAAAAAAAAGAGTTTGAAGAGAAGATAGAAAAAATAAAAGAAGAAATTAAAGAAAAAGAAGAAGCAATAAAGGATCCAGAATTTCAAAAGGCAAAAGAGATCAAAGAAGGATGTAAAATGATACTTGAAAACTATACTAAAGTATGGAAAGATATGGAGAATTTACAGGGTTTGTGTTACTTTTTGCAAGATAAATTGGTAGATATTAAGGTGAGAACCAAAGCAAAAGCAAAAGTTGGAACTATAGATTTGAAAGAAACTCTAGGAAACAGGATGGAAAAAGGCATAAAAAGGGTACCAAAAATGTTGACTATTGTTAAGAATCTAAAAAAAGATATTAAGAGTATTAGGTATCGATGAATGAGGTATATAAGCTAACTTAACCTTGATGTAAATTATTTAAAAAATGAGGAAATTATGTCTATTAATAGAATGCAAGATGGAAAGAGAGGGAATTTTTGCGTAAAAATTTCTGAGGAAAAAGAGAGTACAGTTTCAAAAGAAAAAATTTGTAAATTAAATGTTTCAGAAAAGATTTCACAAAAAGATATCACAGATTGTACTGCTTTTGTTAAAAAAAATTTAGATTCATTGCAACAAAAACAACCAGAGGAAAATTTTTCTAGGTTAGATAAGATACGCTCATATAGTTTATATGCTATAGATTTATCTTGTATAAAGACACTCTGTTGTTATTTTAATGTGGATGAGTTAACATTAATAGTTTGTAAAGTTAATGAATATATTGTAGAACCGGGAGAAAAGTTTCGAAAAATTTATAAAAAATATATTAATAGGATTTATTTTACATCATTCTCAATGAAAGAAAATATTAAATTTCCTTTAACTCTAGAGAATTTAAAACAAATTGATGAGGAGTTTAATAAAGAACATCAAAATTTTTTAAATATAAAGAAAGCAGAAGATAAGAAAATTATTGAAGATTGTCTTCAGAAAATAAGTCTTTTTTGGAAAAAGATAGAGAAATATTTAGATATAGATAAGATAAAAAAAGAAGCAGAAACATTAACTAAAGAGATTGAGAAAGATGAAAAAAACTTAGAAATTGAACAAAAAAGAATAGAAGAGGAACTAGAACAATGTAAAAAAGAAAAAGAAAAAAGAAGAAATAAAATATGTAAAGTAGAATGTGAACAGAAGACATTAGAATTAACATTACAAGAAGTAAATAAGCAAATTAAGGACGAAGAAGAATTTATAGATGCAATGATTGGACCTTTGAATAGAAAAATATCAAAAATAATAGAAAATATGAAAAACATTGATGAAGAGATTGAGCAATATGAAAAACTATTATCTCAAAAAAAGATAAAAAAAAATACTATAAAGCAACTAGAAGAAAAAGGGTTTGTTGAAGAAAAATTTATCGAAGAACCAAGAAGTAAAGAGTCATTAATAAATCGAGCAAAAATATGGTGGAAATCGCAAAGAATATGGTGGGAATCGCAAAGAAAAGGAGCAAAAGATTATGTAAAGAAAATTAATGCTCTTCATGAAAAGTGTAGTAAATTGCAGAGAGACAAAGAATTCGAAGAGAAGAAGAAAGAGTTAGAAGAGAAAGATCCATCAATTATTAAAAAAAGAAAAGAATTAGAGTTAAAGACTAAGGAAAAAAAATCAAAAGAAGAAGAATTAAAGAAAATTATTCAAAAAAAGAATCATTTAGAACAATCATTGACAAAAGTCAAAGAAAAAATGAACATTTATAAAAAGGAAAAAGAAAATTTTATTATAAAACAAGAAGAATTAAAGGAAAAGAAAAAAGAGTGGCAAAATAAAGATGATAAAATAAAAAAAACTCCTTTGTCCTGGGTAAAAAAAAGATTAGAAAAATCACAAAATATCCTAAAAGAATTTCAAATTTTTCCAGAAAATCTTGAAAAATTATTTTCTAACATTAAAAAACAGTGCGATAAACTTAAAAATCTTACAGAAAAAGATCAAATAAAAAATGAATTTTTATTATTAGAAAAATATGTATTGGAATTTCAAAATATGATGCAACATTTGATAGGTATTTAGAATAAAAAGTTTTTTCTAAATAATATCTAAAGATTGGATAGATCTTTTGATGAATAAATTTTTTGTTGCATTTTTTATTTCTTTAAATATTTATTTTTCAAATTATTATAAAAATTTTTTTATATAAAAAAATTTTTTTATTGCGGAAGATAAAAAAAAAATGTAAAAAAAATACTTACAGGCTATGGGAATCAAGAGATGTTAAACTTTAGAAAATTGAAACAAGATTTTTCTTCTTCTATTTTAAAAGAGGGGAAAGATATACATGATTTGAAAAAAATAATATCAGCTAAAATTTTAAAATTTGATTCAGATATTATTAGAGTAGGAGCTAAGATTTTAGGAAATTTTGAAAATACTTATGAGAGTGAAATAGAGATAGATCGTTTTGAATCTCAAACAGTACATTCGAATTGTGATTGTGCTTATAGGTATGATTGTAAACATATTGCTGCATTAGTTTTTTATTTAGAAGAACATTTAGATTCTCTTATTGTTGATTTTTCTGAAAGAGGAAGAATAGAAGATAATGAAGATCTTTTAAAAGAGATCGATGCAGTTTTAGAAAAAGAAAAAATAAAGAAAGATGTTAACTATCAAAAAGAGGTTATAGATGAATATTTAAATGCTTCTTACCTTCTTTCTTGTTCTTCTTTTTTTATTCATGATAAAAAAAATATTATCACAAAAGCAGAACCTGCTATTATAATAAACCCTAAATCTATTAATCAAAAAGTTATAGAATTTCAGTTAGCACTTAGAGTGCCTATGCGTTCTAAACCTATTCAAATACCTTTTATAAGAATGTTTTTAGATAAGTTGAAATATGAAGAAGGTATTATTTTTGGAGGAAGAAACTATTTTTTTAGTTTAAATTCTTTTGAAGGGTGTGGGAAAAAAATTATGAAAGAGATGATTAATAAGGTTAGGGATAATGAAGAAAAAAATGATAAAAATAAAAAAATAGGTTTTATAGATAATGAGAGCTTTGGAGATATTTTATCTCAAATATTTGAAAGTATTTCTGGAAGTAGAGGATTTGTTAGTGATAAAGAGGATCTTCCTATTATGCCATATATTTTTATGGGAAATTTAGAAACTCCTCTGCAATGCTCTTTTTCCTATCTACATTTTAATTTTATTTTAGAATATATTGAACCCCCTGCTTCTAAAATTTTAATAAATCCAACAATAGTAATAGATCAGTCTTCGGTATCAATGGAGGAAGCTATTATTTTGGAATCTAATATTCCTGGGGTTATTTATCAAGATGTATACTATAGATTTTTAGATTATATTAAAAGAGTTCATATCAAATCTTTAGATAAACTTAGAGAGTTAACTATCCCTGAACCTTTATTTGGTAGTTTTGTAGAGAACTCTATTCCTGAACTTAGAAGATATGGAGAGATCACTAATGAAAAGATTTTAGATAGATTTGTGACTATTCCTTATCCTGAAAATGTTAAAGGTAGATGTAAGTTGTCATATGTAGATGGTGAATTAGAGGGATCTTTATATTTTAAATATGAGGAGATTGAGGTTAAAAGTATATCTAATAATTTGTCTTTTGAGGAGATACATAAATTTATTGGTAAAGAAGGGATCTTAGCGAGGAATCTGGAAGGAGAGAGAGATATAGTTGAAAGGTTATTTCAAGATTTTGTTTTTAATGAAGAGAATGGTTTTTACATAACAAAAAGCGAAAGAAAAATTGTTGAATTTATGACAGAAATAGTTCCTAAATATCAAGATATTATCACTTTTGAATATCCACAGAATCTTTTAGATAAATTTGTTTATGATAATACAAAATTTCAATTGTCCTTGGATTATAAAAATAGAGTTGGATATTATCAAGTTTTACTGGGTGTTCAAGGAGATTTAAAAGGGGTTTCATTAGATAGATTATGGGAATGCGTGATCTCTAATCGTTGTTATATTGAATTAAAAAAGGATAAGACTACTAAATTTTCTAAAATTCTTGTTTTAGATTTAACTAGATTGAAAAAGATAATGCAAATATTTGATGAGATAGGAATAAAAAAATTAGAAAATGGTAGTTTTGATAGACCTCTTTGGAGTTTAGTCAATATAGATGAATCTTTATTTAAAAATTTGGATATAAAATTTTCTATTAGTAAATCTTTAAAAGAGATACAGAAGGAGATATTAGGAGAAAAAGATTTTACTCCTTCTTTAATCCCTCCATTTATAGATAGAGAACTTAGACTTTATCAGAAGGAGGGAGTCTATTGGTTGGAGAGACTTAGAACGATGTATCTAAATGGAATATTAGCTGATGATATGGGGTTAGGGAAAACAGTGCAAGCTATTGCAGCTATTACTCAAATCAAAAATAAAAAGAATAACTCTCATTTTCTTGTTATATGTCCTACCTCATTATTACATAATTGGAAAGAGGAGTTTAATAAATTTAACTCTTTTTTAAATGTAAAAATTGTTGAAGGTACACCTGCTCAAAGAAAAAAGATCATAGATAATTTTAAAGATTTTGATGTTTTTATAACCTCTTATACTTTAATGCAAAAAGATGTGGAATATTATAAAAAGATTAATTTTGAATATGCTATTTTAGATGAAGCTCAACATATAAAAAATAGAAGCACAAGAAATGCTAGGTCTGTTAAACTAGTTCAGTCTACTTATAAGATGATTTTAACAGGTACTCCTATAGAAAATTCTTTGGAAGAGTTATGGAGTCTCTTTGATTTTTTAATGCCGGGATTTTTAAGTTCTTTTGATAGATTTATAGAAAAATATGTTAGGACAGTTGGTGATAATCATAAAAAGAATATGGAATATTTAAAAAAGAGAGTATCTCCTTTTATTTTGAGAAGAATGAAAGATGATGTTTTAAAAGAGTTACCTAAGATTTCAGAGATTACTTACCATTGTAAATTATCAGATAAGCAACAAACATTTTATAGATCATATGCTGAAGCAGCAAAACAAAAGCTTTCCAAGCTTGTAGAGAAAGAGGGCTTTGATAAAGTGCAAATCCATGTTTTAGCAACTCTTACTAGATTAAAACAGATATGTTGTCATCCAGCAATCTTTGTTAAAGAAAAAGCTGAATTAGGAGATTCAGCAAAATATGAGATGTTACTTGAGCTTTTACAAACTTTAGTTGAAGGAGATCATAAGATAGTTATTTTTAGTCAATATACTCAGATGTTACATATAATGAAAGAGGATTTTGAGAATAGAGGTATTAAATTATGTTATTTAGATGGGACTACAAAAAATAGATTAGAAATAGTTAAAAAGTTTAATATGGATAAAGATATTTCAGTATTTTTAGTTTCTTTAAAAGCTGGAGGGGTTGGATTAAATATTACTGGAGCTGATACTGTTATACATTATGATTTATGGTGGAATCCTGCTGTTGAGAATCAAGCAACGGATAGAGTTCATAGAATTGGACAAAAAAAAGCTGTTTTATGTTATAAATTAGTTACATTAAATTCTATAGAAGAAAAAATAATAGAATTACAAAAAAGAAAAAAAGGATTGGTAAAAAAAGTTGTAAGTTGTGATGATGAGGTTATAACAAAATTAACTTGGGAAGATGTTTTAAAACTTCTTGAGACATAAGGATGATAAATGGTTACTTTAGAAAAAAAAACATTAGGATTAAGAGATTATTTAGAAAAAGTGAAAAAACTTTTTTTTGAGAACTTTTCACAGGTTTCTCATATTTTTTCACATGATATAGGAATAGATTTAGGTACTGCTAATACTTTAGTTTATGTTAAAAATAAGGGTATTGTTTTAGCAGAACCATCTGTTGTTGCTGTAGATTCTTTGACAAATGAAGTGTTAGCAGTAGGACATAAAGCTAAAGATATGTTAGGGAAGACACCAATAAGGATACATGCGGTAAGACCTATGAAAGATGGTGTTATAGCAGATTTTGAAATTGCTGAAGGTATGTTAAAAGAACTTATAAGAAGAGTTACTCCATCAAGAAGTTTATTTAGACCAAAGATTTTGATAGCTGTTCCTTCAGGAATAACAGGGGTTGAAAAAAGAGCTGTAGAGGATTCAGCATTACATGCAGGAGCACAAGAGGTTGTATTGATAGAAGAACCTATGGCAGCTGCTATTGGAGTAGATCTTCCTGTTCATGAGCCTGCAGCTAATATGATAATAGATGTAGGAGGAGGAACAACTGAAATAGCTATAATTTCTTTAGGAGGTATAGTTGAATCTCGTTCTTTAAGAATAGCAGGAGATGAATTTGATGATGCTATTATGAATTATATGAGAAGAACATATAATTTAATGATTGGTCCAAGGACAGCTGAAAATATTAAGATTACAATAGGTAGTGCTTATCCTATGGGTAACAATGAATTAGAGATGGAGGTAAGAGGAAGAGATCAAGTTGCTGGATTACCTGTTACAAAAAGAATAAATTCTGTAGAGATAAGAGAGTGTTTAAATGAACCTATTCAACAGATAATAGAAAATGTTAAATTAACTTTAGAAAAATGCCCTCCAGAATTATCAGCAGATTTAGTGGAAAGAGGAATGGTTCTAGCAGGGGGAGGAGCTTTAATAAAGGGATTAGATAAAGCTCTTATAAAAGAAACAGGGCTGCCTGTTTTTGTTGCTCCTAATCCTCTTTTAGCTGTTTGTATTGGAGCTGGTAAAGCATTGGAGTATTTAGAGAAGTTTAAAAATAAAAAAAGAAAATAGGTTATTTCATTTCAGCTTCTAAAATAGTCTAAGTTAAAATGTACATTATAATAAGAATTTGAATAAAAAATAAAATAAGCCACTAAGCTTAGCTAAGCTATGTTAAGTTTAACAATCACATAACGGTTTTTTTTCATAAAAAGTTAAATCTGTTTTTAGTTTTTGTAAGTCTGCTTCACCATATATTCTATAGCTTTTATGCATTTCCCTCTTGCTTTCTTAGAACTTGATCCAGTATTAGAAGTAACAAAACCATTCAATTTTTGCTGGGGAGATCCTACTACTGTTAATTGAATATTATGCCCAAAAGTATCAAGAGCAACTTCTCTGATTAACAGATCTATTCCTTGAACTTTTACAACATTATCGTGAGGATGATGGCCAAGCCAATCTTTCACAGATGAAGTAATTAAATTTCCCCCTAAATCATATAAGGAATTCAACATATTAAACCTCCTAAAAATTAAAAAACACAAAAATAAAATATAATATAATAAAATTTGATGTCAAATATATTTTTAATGTTGGAGGAAATATTGTTACCACTTGTCCTAAAGAATACATGCCACAAGAAATATCGTCATAATTATGTATTATTGATGTGATTCAATAAAAGTAGACACTTTAAAAAGTGAGAATTTTTAAAATTGTAGTAATACCAATTCAAATTGACCTGCCCCCCTAAATTTGTCCATTTTTAAGTTTAGTCTTTACATTATTTTTTAATGTTGAACAAAGTATATATCTTATCGTTTTTTAAAATAAAATTTTGAAAAATTTAAAGCATTTTTCAACTTCTATAGATATATATAAATTATTTGGCCTGCAAAAAATAATTTGTTTGACTTTGATAAAAAAAATATCTATGATATATATTAAATTACATCCCGCATGGTTTATCTATGCGAAAGCCACGGGTTCCGACTTGTGGTTTATTTTTTTTGGAGCTTTAATGCCACAGCAACGTGTTATTTGTTTCATAGATGGATTTAATCTTTATCATGCTATTGATAAATTAAATATGCCGTATTTAAAATGGATAAATCTAAAATGTCTAGCTTCTGTTTTTATAAGACCAAAATCACAAGTATTAGTAGATGTATATTATTTTTCTGCATATGCAAATTGGCTTCCTAAATCAAAAAAACGACATTTACAATATGTTAAAGCATTAAATTCTGTTGGAGTAAAATTAGTGATGGGAAAATTTAAATCTAAAAAACAGAAAATGTCCAAAATGCAAAATTTCCTGGAATGGCCATGAAGAGAAAGAAACAGATGTTAACATTGCATTAGCTTTGCTTAATTTAGCATATAAAAATGCTTATGATCATGCATATTTAATTTCTAATGATTCAGATTTATCACCAGCTATTCACTTGATACGAACAAACTTTCCTGAAAAAATGTTCACTACAATATCTCCTCCGCACTATTATCATAGCAATGAATTAATAAAAGCTTCTTCAGGAAAAGCTAAGATAAAAATAGAGCATTTAAAAAGATGTTTATTTCCTCAAAATATTTTTGATGTTGGAGGAAATATTGTTACCACTTGTCCTAAAGAATACATGCCACAAGAAATATCGTCATAATTATGTATAATTATCACTTAAATATACTTAGAAAATTTCAATTAATATCATTATCTAAAGTCTAAAAAGGGACCATTTCTACTTAGCTCTGACACTGCGTTAACATTTCTTGATGAAGAGTTGTATGCAGGCAATACATTTTTGAATAAAATGGTATTGAAAATATTAAAATATAAATAATTTTAGGTAGACTCTAAAAGACTGTCTAATAAAATGTTTGTGTCCTTGACAAAATCAGTTACCTTAGATATTGGATACTCTTTTTGTGCTATTAAAGCTAAATTATAAGCATGAACTATTAAGCTTTTAGCAAGAGTTGGATTTTTATTTTTTATGAGATAAGCTTTATAAATAATTTTACTATTGGTATTAACAACAAAAGTTTTAGACATAGGGAGATCAGATTCATTATGCGTTAGCTTCATATATTCTTTAAAACGCCTATTTTCTTCTTCTATCATTATAAATCCGGAGATCAAATTAGTTGAAAAGCTTTTAGCTTTTATTTTTAAATTCTCTTCTATGGAAGAGAGTATTGATTTAATAAATTCTTCTATTTTAGAATTTTCAGATTTCCCCTCTTTATCTACTAATATTTTTTCTTTAGAGGGATCTAAGAAAGAGGGATCTATCTCTGAATCTATTCTTTGAAATTTTATAGATTTATTTTTTTCAAGATATTTACTCTCTAACATATTTAAAATTGCAGTATCTATATAAGGATTTGTGAAGATGATTTCTTTTTTTTTATTAAAGATATTAAGAAAAGTATGATTTTCATCATGAGAATAAAAAATCTTATCTCCTTTATTTCTTTCTAAATATTCTTCAATAGTTGTCCAATTACCATCACTATTTTTCCAGATAAGAAAATTTTTTGATTTTTCATAAAAGGAGTCATCTTGAAGCATAGCTATTTTTATAAATACCTCTATATCTTGCCAGTAACTTACAAATTGTTTTCTTTGGGAAATATATATATTTGTTAACTTATCAGAGATTTTTTTGGAGATATGGCTAGATATTTTTTTTATTGATGGATCTACCTGTAGATAGCTTCTAGATACATTTAATGGAATATCGGAAGAATCAATAGCACCTTTTAAAATAGTTAAATGATCTGCAAGTAGATCTTTGCAATTATCTGTTACAAAAACTCTATTGCAAAAAAGTTTTATATTGCTAAGTTGAGGTTCTAAATTTTTTATTTTTGGAAAAAATAAGATTCCTTTTAAATGAAAGGGATAATCGACATTTAAATGAATCCAAAAAATAGGATCTGGATCTTTAGGATACAATTCTTTGTAAAATTCTAAATATTCTTTATCAGTGCATTCTGAAGAATTTTTAAGCCAAAGAGGATCTTTGTTATTAAAATGTTTTTCATTTAAATAAATAGAAAAAGGAAGATAAGGACAATATTTTTTTAATGTCTCTTTTATTTTATCTTCATTTAAAAATTCTAAAGATTGCTCATCTATATGTAAAATTACCTCTGTGCCATTGTCTTGTAACTCTTCTTCTTTTATAAAATAATCTGAAGAGCCATCACAAGACCAAAATACTCCTTTTTCTTCTTTTTTATAGGATTTTGTTTTTAATTCTACCCTTTTAGCTACCATATAAGAAGAGAAAAAACCAAGACCAAAATGTCCAATTATCTCTTCTTGTGATTTATATTTTTCTAAAAATTCCTGAGCTCCTGAAAAAGCTATTTGTGTGATATATTTTTCTACCTCTTCTTGTGTCATCCCTATTCCATTATCAGAGATGCTAAGAGTCTTTTTATTTGTATCTATTTTTATAGAGATTTTAAAATCTTTTTTTAAAATTTTGTTATCTAAAATTTTTAATTTGTGAATAGCATCACAGCTATTGGATATTAATTCTCTTAAAAAAATATCTTTATCAGAATACAACCATTTTTTAATAATAGGTAAAATATCTGAGCTTTTAACAGATAGAGAGCCTTTTTTCATTTTTTACTATAAGTAAAATATAAAAAATGATTTAAGTCAAGAAAGGAGAAATATGAAAATTTATGTAGCTCAACTAAATCCAGTAGTTGGAGATATAAAAAGAAATACAGATAAAATTATACATGAGATCCATAAAGCTAAAAGAGAGAAGGCAGATATCTTTTTAGCTTCGGAACTTTTTATTTGTGGTTATCCTCCTCTTGATCTGCTTTTTTTTGAAGATTTTATACAAGAAATAGAGAAAAGTATTTTGAGGATTAAAGAAGCAACGAAGGATCTTTTTGTGGTTTTGGGAGCCCCAAGGAAAACTGGAAAAGAGAAAGGGAAAATTTTATATAATAGCGCTGTTGTTATATATAATGGAGAAATTTTGGGATATAAGGATAAGACTCTTCTTCCTGAATATGATGTTTTTAATGAGACTAGATATTTTGAACCAGGTGATGAAGAAAAAGTATGGGAGTATAAAGGAAAAAAGATTGGGATTTTTATATGCGAAGATGTATGGCAACATGCTAAGATTTCGAGAGAGATTAGATATTGGAGAGATCCGGTTGAGGATATGAAAAAATTAAAACCTGATCTGGTTTTGAATCTATCAGCTTCTCCTTATTATTTTAAAAAAAATGATATAAGATTGGAGATATATAAAAAAGCTGCTGCTGATTTGAAATGTCCTTTAATATTATGCAATCAGGTAGGAGCTAATGATCAACTCGTTTTTGATGGGTATAGCACTTATTTTGACAGCGGTGGCAATCTTATACAGATGGCTAAAGGATTTGTTGAAGAGGGCATTATTTTTGATTTGGAAGAGACCTTTTCTGAAATTTTTATGGTTAACCCTATTAAAGATCTGTATGATGCATTAGTTTTAGGGGTTAGAGATTATTTTTATAAGCAGGGATTTTCTAAAGCTTGTATAGGACTTTCTGGAGGAATAGATTCTTCTTTAACAGCATGTATAGCTGTAGATGCTTTAGGATCACAAAATATTTTAGGTGTTAGGATGCCATCTAGATTTTCCTCTCTTGCTAGCTTGGAAGATGCTGGAATAGTTGCTGAAAATTTAAGGATAGAACTTAAAGATATTTCTATAGATAGTATATTTCAGGATTTTTTAGATCTTTTTAGTCCTATTTTTTATGGAAAAGTTTTTGGTACAGCAGAAGAAAATATTCAAGCTAGGATAAGAGGTATGATATTGATGGGGATATCTAATAAATTGGGATATGTTGTGTTAAGTACTGGGAATAAAAGTGAGATGGCTATTGGATATACAACTTTGTATGGAGATATGTGCGGAGGCCTTGCGCTTTTGAGCGATGTTTCTAAGACTTTAATATATAAAATAGCTAATTGGATAAATGAAAAAAAAGAGATTATTCCTAAAAGTATATTTGAAAAAGAACCATCAGCTGAATTAAAACCCAATCAAACGGATAGAGAAGCTGTTTATGATTATTCTATTGTTGATGTAATATTGGAAGAATATGTAGAAAATCATATAACGGCGGAAGAGATTATAAAAAAGCATAATATCGATAGAGAGATAGTTCAAGATTTAGTTGAAAGAATACATATTGCTGAATTTAAAAGAAGACAGGGGCCATTAGGAATAAATATTAGTAAGAAATCTTTTAGTAGAGGAAGAGTTTTTCCTGTTGTTCAGGGATGGATATAATTATTTTGAAAGATTTTTGGTATAGTTGACAAAATAGAGATCCATTTATATATATCAAAGAAACATTATGAAATTTCCTCGATTAATATGTGATTTAAATAAGATAAAGAAAAATGCAAAGATAGTCGTTTCTTTAGCAAAGAGATATAATATATCTGTTACTGGAATTACAAAAGTAACTTGTGGAAATCCAAATATAGCTAAAGCTATGGTAAGTGGAGGTGTTAAGATTATTGGGGATTCTAGAATAGAAAATATTAAGAGATTAAAAAAAGAAAAAATAGATACGAGATATATGTTGATTAGATCTCCTATGATAAGTGAAATAGCTGATGTTATAAAATATGCAGATATATCTTTAAATACTGAACTCTCCGTTATAAAAAAACTTTCTAATTTTGCTAAAAAAAAAAATAAGAGACATAAAGTTATATTGATGGTTGAGATGGGAGATCTTAGAGAAGGAATTTTAAAAGAAGAGTTATCAAAATTTATTGATGAGACTTTAAAATTTCCAAATATTGAATTATATGGAATAGGAATGAATCATGCATGCTATGGAGGAGTGATACCTACTCAAGAAAAAATTGAAGAGTTTGAGGATATTGTTATAAAAATGGAAAGAGATAAAAATATCTCTTTTCAAATGGTAAGTGGAGGAAATTCTTCTATCATTCCACTTTTAATAAGTGGTATGAAAAGTAAAAAAATAAATGATATAAGAATAGGAGAAGGGATAATTTTAGGTAGAGAAACAGTGAATAGAAAAGCTTTTTTAAATAGTCATCAAGATACTTTTTTGTTAGAGGGAGAGATAATAGAGTTAAAAGATAAACCCTCTCTTCCTTCAGGACAAATAGGGCAAGATGCTTTTGGAAATATTCCTTCTTTTAAAGATTATGGAGTTATTACAAGAGCATTACTAGCTTTAGGTAGACAGGATACTATTTTTGAAGATCTTATTACAGAAGATGGATTAGAAATTTTAGGAGCAAGTTCTGACCATCTTATTTTATATTTAAAAAATAGAAGATATAAAGTGGGAGATAAGATTAAATTTAATTTAAAATATGGGGCTTTATTAAGAGCCTTTACTAGTAAATATGTTAAAAAGATTTTTGTAGATTATGAAGAATAAAAAACCTTTAACAGTATTTTTGTTGGCTATGATCTGTTTTGCTGCTACTGGAAATATAGCTAACATACCTCTTACAGCATTATATGGTTTTTCAGGCCTTTTTTATTTTGCTTTTTCTGCTATCTTTTTTTTTATTCCATTAGCACTTGTATCTGCAGAACTCGCAACTGGTTGGCCCCAATCTGGAGGAATATATCTTTGGGTTAAGAAAGCTTTTGGTTCTAGTTTTGGTTTTATTGCTATATGGTTGCAATGGGTTCAAAATTTAGCTTGGTTTCCTACGATGCTTATTTTTATTGCTTCAACCTTTGGTTTTATAATATTTCCTGAGCTTGCTTCTAATAAGATATATATTTTTTCTGTTTTTATAATAGTATTTTGGAGTATTACTTTACTTAATTTTTTTGGAGTAAAAACATCGGGTTTATTCAGCACTATATGTATTACCTTAGGAACTATTTTCCCTGGTATCTTTATAGTTATTTTAGGAATTATTTGGATGATAAAAGGGTATCCTAAACAGATTGTTTTTTCTTTTGATTCTCTGGTTCCTAGTGTAAAATCATTTTCTCAACTAGCACTATTGGCAAGTTTTGTCATTACAACTTCTGGTATGGAGATGCCTGCTGTGCATGCAAAAGATGTTCAGAATCCTAGAAAAAATTATCCTAAAGCAATTTTGATTGCTACAATATTGATTTTTTCTATATTTTCTATAGGGTCTATTAGTTTAGCAGTTGTAATACCGAAATCTCAAATATCTTTAGGATCAGGAACTATATCTGCTTTTAGTTATTTTTTAAAAGCTTATCATTTAAATTGGATAATTCCTATATTAGGAATATTAATGACTTTTGGAGCATTGGGTATGTTAAATACTTGGACATTAGGTCCAGCAAGAGGTCTTTTAACTACAGCTCAAGAAGGTGAGTTGCCAGCTATTTTTAGAAAAGTTAATAAAAAAAATATGCCAGTTTCTATTTTGTTAATGCAAGCTTTAATTTCTACTCTTTTAGGGTTGGTGATATTATTTGAACCAACTATAAATCAATCTTACTTTTTATTATATGATTTAACAGCATTATTATATTTGTTAATGTATTTATTATTATTTGCATCTTTTATTAGATTAAGATTTAAATATGCTGACCATCCTCGACCATTTAAAGTTCCTTTCAAATCTTTTGGAATGTGGTTAATTGGAGGGATAGCTTTATCAGGTGTTTTATTTTGTTTATTAATGGGATTTTTTCCACCCGAGCAGATAGAACCAGAAAATATTATTTTTTATGAGGTTTTCTTAATAGGAGGAATAGTTATTTTTGCTATTATTCCATTTGTCATTCATAGATTTTTTCATAAAAAATGGAAAGAAAGAATTAAGGATTAAAAAAAAATATTTAATTATTAAAGATTTTTTTTTATTAATAAAAGAAATAGGAGAAATGATTTGGAAAAAAAAGGATTAAAAAAAGAACTGGGTATTTTTACTTTAGTATCTTTAGGCATTGGAGGTATGATAGGGTCGGGTATATTTATCTTGCCTGCTATAATGGGTGCATATGCTGGCCCTGGCTTAGTGTTAAGTATTTTTATCTGCGGTATCATAATAATTTTTTTAGGGATTTCTTATGCTGAATTAGGTTCTGCTTTTCCTATAACAGGAGGCCCTTATTCTTTGCCGAGATTAGCTTTAGGAGATTTTGGTGGATTTATTATGGGATGGGGATATTTTTTGTATCTTTTTATTGGAACAGCTGGAGTTATAGATATCTTTGTTGTTTATTTGAGTTTTTATTTTCCTGGATTAGCTCATGGAGCTACTTTAACAGCTCATGGTGTTACGGTAGCTGTGGCTGTTCTTTGGATTTTAACTATTATAAATGTTTTTGGAGTTAGATGGGGGGGATTATATGCTGTTATAACAACAATAGGAAAGCTTATTCCTCTTTTAATTTTTGTGTTGGTTGGATTAACTTTTTTTAAAGCTTCCAATTTTAAACCTTTTATACCTTTTGGATTTGAAGGATTTACTCTTTCAATAACACTTTTTTTCTGGTCATACACAGGATTTGAAGCAATAGTAGTTCCAACGGAAGAAGTTAAAAACCCCTCAAAAACCATTCCATGGAGTATGATTTTGACACTTTTAATAACTATTTTAGTTTATGTCGTCATAGCTTTAGTGTTTGTTGGTATGATTGAATGGGATGCTTTAAATTTAGTTAAAAATGATTGGCAGGGAATTGAAAAACTATCTTCTCCTCTTTCTACTATACCAGAAAAGATGAATCTTCCTATCCTTGCAACAATAGTTGTTATCGGAGCAATTATTGCAACAGCAGGATGCGGAGGAAGTTGGGTTTTATTTCAAGGAAGGATGCCTTTTGCTATGGCTAAAGATAAATTATTTTGGAGTCCTATGGCTAGTGTTAATAAAAAATATGGAACTCCAGCAGCTTCTTTGATTTTTACATCTATTTTGACAACAATTATTTTAATAACTATTCCTAATTTTCCATCTGTTGCGCTGATAGCTTCGGTAGCTGTTATTGTGCCTTATGCAGCAGCCTCTATCTCACTGGTAATATTAAGAACAACTAAAAAAGATGTTGAGAGGCCTTTTAAATTGCCATTTGCGAAAACGATAACTTTATTGGGATTTATCTTTTCAACTTATCTCATATATTGGGCATCATGGCCATGGACATTGGTAGGTATATTATTAATGCTTTCGGGATATCCAATATTTTTATTGATAAGAAGACATGATTTAGAGATAAAAAGAAATTTGTGGATACCTGTTTATCTTATTTTAGTTCTTATTGTTTCAATATTAGGAGATATGCGTTTTTCTTTACAAAATTTTACACATTTTAATCCATTGCATGTATTGCCTATGCCTTATGATTTAATAATTTTAACTTTTATTGCTATAGGTATTTATTTTTGGGCTTATAAGATAAATGTAAAATATGATATGAAAAAACAAGGAGGAGAATAATGGATGGAATTATTAAAGCTGAATGGCATCCTTTGAAAAAAGTGGTTATTCATAGGCCGGGGATGGAGATGTTTTTGGGACTTTTAGAACCCTATTCCGCTTTATATGAAAGAGCTTTTAGTAGGGAGGGAGCTAGGAAAGAACATGAGTTTTTAGAAAGAATATTAAAATATGAGTTTAATATAGAAGTTATCAAATTAAGAGATACTGTTTTAGATGCAGCCAAGAAAAGACATAGAATAAGAGAAAAACTTATAGAATTGGCAAGAGACTGTTTGGAATATGGTGGAGATGAAGCAACAATGAAAAGAGCAAAAGAAGAATTTGAAAAAAATATACCCTATTTCGATAATCTTCATTTTTTTTATATGATTATGATGAACCCCTTAATATTTTTTAGAACAGCAAAAGGGGCTAGAAATATTGAAGTAAATATAACTGCTAGGCAACCTGTTGCTAATCTATATTTTATGAGAGATCAACAGTTTATGACAGATAAGGGGATTATTATTTGTCGTATGTCTAAACCAAGCAGAAGGAAAGAAACTAAAATAACAAGATTTTTATGGGAGGATATTTTAGATTTGCCTATTGAAAAAGAGATAGAAGCACCAGGAACAATAGAGGGAGGAGAATTTATTCCTATGGATAAATTTGCTTTGGTAGGAATAGGTGATAGAACAAACAGAGATGCAATAGAGCAACTTTTAACAGTGGATTTCAATTATGAAGAGATAGGTGTAGTTCACCAACCACTTCATCCTTTAGTTGGATCGGATAAACCTGATCCTATGATAAACATGCATTTAGATACCTATTTTAATGTAGCATCTAGCGAAATAGTTGTGGGAAGTGAAATACTTTTAAAAAATGCGATTGTAGAAGTATATAGAAATGAGGGTTATGGTAAGTTTACTAAAGAATTAAAAGAAATCAATCTTTATGATTATATTAAAAAAAAGAAGTTCGAAATAGTAAACATCACTACTTTAGAACAATTAGCTTATGCTGCTAATTTTTTGTGTGTAGATAATAGACAGATTTTAGCAGTGGAAGTAGAAAGAAATGTTAAGGGGGTTTTGGATACTTTGAAGATAAGAAGTAGAAGAGAACCTAAAAGACTTGGTAAATTATATAATCAAGCAATGCAAGATTATGAATATTTAAAAAGCGAAGGTCAATTTTTTCCTCATAAAAAAGAGTTATATAAATTTGGAATAGAAGTTTATCCTGTTTCTCTTAAAAATTTAACGGGAGGTTTTGGAGCTGCTCATTGCATGACTTGCGTATTAAATAGAGGATTTTAAAAATGGAAAAAGTATTAATAGCGCTTGGAGGTAATGCTCTTTTAAGAGCGGAGGATAAAGGAACTTATGAAGATCAGATCAAACATGTCAAAGAAACTGCTTCACAGTTTTTGAAAATAATAGAAGCAGGGTATCAATTAGCAATAACGCATGGTAATGGTCCACAAGTTGGAGCTATTTTATTGCAAAATGAGATAGCTAAAGATCAAATACCCTCGATGCCTTTAGATATTTGTGGAGCTGAAAGTCAGGGTCTTATTGGCTATATGCTGCAAAGAGAGTTTTATAATGTGTTGGAAGAGGTAAAATTGGGTATATCTATTGTAGCGCTTTTAACGCAAGTTTTAGTTAATAAAAATGATCCAGCTTTTGAAAATCCAACCAAACCTATTGGTCCTTTTTATTCTGAGGAGGAAAAAATCAAATTAGAAAAAGAGAAAAAATGGAAGATGATCTATCAAGAAAATAAGGGATATAGAAGAGTTGTTCCCTCTCCTATTCCTATTGATATTGTTGAGGGAGAGATAATTAAAGAACTTTATGATAATAAGGTGATTGTTATCTCTTGTGGAGGAGGAGGAATACCGGTTATTAGAAGAGATGATGGTTCTTTGATGGGAGTGGAAGCAGTGATAGATAAAGATAATACTGGAGCTGTTTTAGCAAAAAAGATAGGAGCTGATACATTTATGATTTTAACAGATGTAGAAAAGGTGTATTTAAATTTTGGTAAAAAAAATCAGAAAGAGTTAAATAAGATAACTGTTGCTGAAGCTAAAAAATATATAGAAGAGGAAGAGTTTGGAACAGGAAGTATGAAACCAAAAGTTGAAGCAGCATGTAGATTTTTAGAACAGGGAGGGAAAAAAGTTATAATAACAGCATTAGAAAAAAGTGTTAATGCTCTTCGTGGTTTAACGGGAACAGTTATAACATTATAATTTTAGGAGAAAAAATGGCAATTAATTTAAAAGGAAGAGATTTTTTAAAATTAAAAGATTTTACTAAAGAAGAGATAGAATACCTTTTAAAATTATCTAAAGATTTTAAAAACAAGAAGAGATGTGGAATAGAAGGCGATTCTTTAAAAGGTAAAAATATTGTTTTGTTATTTGAAAAAGCTTCTACAAGAACTAGATGTGCTTTTGAAGTAGCTGCATTTGATGAGGGGGCAAATGTCACTTTCCTATCTCAAAGTCAGATGGGTAAAAAGGAATCAATTGAAGATACAGCGCAAGTTTTATCTAGGATGTATGATGGGATAGAATTTAGAGGATTTAAACAGGAAACAATAGAAGAGTTAGCTTCTCATTCTTGTGTTCCTGTATGGAATGGACTTACAGATGAATTTCATCCTACTCAGATATTAGCTGATTTTTTAACCGTAGCGGAACATGTAGATAAACCTTTTCATAAAGTTAAATTAGTATTCGTTGGAGATGCTAGAAATAATATGGGTAATTCTTTAATGGTTGGATCTGCTAAATTGGGAGTCCATTTTGTTGCTTTAGCTCCTAAAATGCTTTTCCCTAATGATAAATTAGTAAAAGAGATGGAAATAGAAGCTAAAAAAACAGGAGGAAGAATAGAGCTTTTAGAAGATATAGAAAAAGCTGTTAAAGATGCTGATGTTATTTATACTGATGTATGGGTTTCTATGGGAGAAGAGGAAAAATTTGCAGAGAGGATAAAACTTTTAAAAAAATATCAAGTTAATATGAGCATGATAGACAAAAGTAAAAATAAAAAAGTTGTTTTTATGCATTGTCTACCTTCTTTTCATGATATTAAGACTGAAGTAGGTAAAAAGATATATGATCAATATGGTCTTAAAGAGATGGAGGTTACTGATGAGGTTTTTAAAAGTTCTCATAGTGTTGTTTTTGATCAAGCAGAGAATAGATTGCATACTATAAAAGCTGTTATGTCAGCGACGATAGGAGATCTGTAAATTTAAAGATTGGATAAAAGATAGCTTTGTAATCCTTCTGCTTTTATATTATCGGAAAGAACAAAAGATTTTATTCCTGGATAGATTAGAGTTAAATTATCTAATTTTAAATCTTGCATAGCAATAGACATAGATTTGGTTAAATTAGGGGAATCTGTATATTTAAATTCAAAACCTAATTTTTTATTATTTTTAAAAATTATTAAATCTAATTCTGCATGGCTGTGTGTTGCCCAAAAATAACAATCGAAATTATCAGCTCTGTGATATCGAATGATTTCTTCTAATGCAAATCCTTCCCATGATGTTCCTAATTTTGGATTTGTTAATAAAGAAGATCTATTGGTTGCTCCTAATAATAAATGAAATATACCACTATCTCGAAAATATATTTTAGGAGATTTTACCTGTCTTTTAGATATATTTTCATACCAGGGTTGTAGTTTGCGTATCATAAAAGTGTTTATAAGAATATCTGTGTAGTTTTGAATAGTTTTATATGAAAGTTGTAAAGAATTACCTATTTCAGAAGCGTTAAAAATATTACCGTGGTAATGGGTTAACATCATCCAAAATCTACGTAGTTGTGGAGAGGGAATTTGGAACCCAAAATTAGGAATATCCTGTTCTATAAATGTTTTAATATAAGATTTTCTCCAAATGCTACTTTCATCATCACTATTAGCTAAAAAAGAAGGAGGAAAACCTCCTCTAAACCATAATTTTTCCATCTCTTTTGTTTCCTCGTATGAAAAGGGAGTGAGTTCGATATAAAAAATTCTTCCAGCTAGAGATTCTGAGGATTGTTTTAATAGTTTTTTAGAAGAACTACCCAATATTAAAAATTTTTTGTTATTATTGGGTTGATCTACAAGGACTCTCAATGTTTGAAATAGGTCAGGTCTTCTTTGCACCTCGTCGATTATTATTAATCCATTTAAAAGAGATAAAGTAGTTTGAGGTAATTTTAGCCTTTCTAAATCATTTAAGTCTTCGAGATCAAAGTAATTTTCTTTTGGGAAATTTTTTGTATCATTGGAAAACATTTTTGCTAGAGTTGTTTTTCCACATTGTCTTGGACCTAAAATAGCTACAATAGGATGTATTGTAAAAGCTTTAGCTATTTCTTTAAGAAAAAGTTTTCTTTTTTTCATTATTTCTAATCTTAGTTTTTTGGAAGAAAAATTTTTTGTCAATTAAATTTTGTTCGAAAATTAGAGTTTCTAATTCTATTTTTCAATAAAACATTGAAAAAATACCATTGCAAGTAGCAGATTGTTAATAGCTAATTGATTTGTTAAATTCTGAACAAAATTCAAAAAACTTTTTTATAAAGATTTTGTATTGCTTCTAAAACATTGAAAATTTTTACTATTTCATATTATTATGCAGCTTCCTTCTAAATATTTTTTTTCAATTTCTCTTGCCTTTTTAAAATTTCCTGTTTTTTTACATGCTTTTGCAATGTATGCAAATGCATCAGATTTATCTTTTTCATCAGAAATCTTTTCTGCCATCTCTAATGCTTTTTCTATCTTTCCTTTTTCTGTATATGCTTTTGCAATATATGCAAATGCCCAAGATTTATTTATTATTTCTTTTTCAGAAATCTTTTCTGCTATTTCTAATGCTTTTGTAAAATCTCCTTTTTCTGCATATGCCTTTGCAATTTCTTTAAATGCATAAGATTTATTTGTTTCCTCAGAAATCTTTCCTGCTATTTTCAATGCTTTTTCTATCTTTCCTTTTTCTGCGTATGCTTTTGCAATATATGCAAATGCATAAGATTTATTTATTATTTCTTTTTCGGAAATCTTTTCTGCTATCTCTAATGCTTTTATAAAATCTCCTTTTTTTGCATATGCTTTTGCAATATATGCAAATGCCAAAAATTTATTTGTTTCATTAGAAATCTTTTCTGTTATTTCTAATGCTTTTGTAAAATCTCCTTTTTTTGCATATGCTTTTGCAATTTCTGCAAATACCCAAAATTTATTTGTTTCATTAGAAATCTTTTCTGTTATTTCTAATGCTTTTGTAAAATCTCTTTTTTTTGCATATGCTTTTGCAATATGTGCAAATGCCCTAGATTTACTTGTTTCATTAGAAATCTCTTCTGCTATTTCTAATGCTTTTTCTATCTTTCCTTTTTCTGCATATGCTTTTGCAATTTCTGCGAATGCATAAGATTTACTTGTTTCATTAGAAATCTTTTTTGCTATTTCTAATGCTTTTGTAAAATCTTCTTTTTCTGCATATGCTTTTGCAATTTCTTTAAATGCATAAGATTTACTTGTTTCATTAGAAATCTCTTCTGCTATTTCTAATGCTTTTGTAAAATCTCCTTTTTTTACATATGCTTTTCCAATTGATTTAAAAGCTAAAGATTTATAATGATTATCAGTAATTTTTTCTGCTGTTTCTTCTGCTTTTTCAAAAATTTTTTCTTTCAAATAAGCCTTTACTATTTTTTCATATACTAAAAATTTATACTCTTCAATTTCAGAAAATTCTTTTGTCATTTCTTCTGCTTTTTCAAAATATCCATGTTTTAAAAGCATTTTAAATTTTTGTAATTTATCAAATATTCTAATCTTAGATTCACATATTCTAATCTTAGATTCACATTTTTTAAGTTGTTTTCCTAAAACATCGTTTAGATCTTTTTTTATTTTTTCTTTCTCAAGTAAGATCTTTTTTACTTTTTCTAATCTTTTTTTATTCTCTTCTAAAAAAATTTCATTTGTCTTTATTTTTTCTTCTAAATTATTTTTTTGTTCTACATCTTTTTTAAATTCTATCTCTTTTTCTTTTAATAATTT
>Ga0111177_103_pt1 | contig 43889 bp, 39 predicted proteins | sample DeeMarSWOR324_28_FD_80230 | JGI IMG/M metagenome (GOLD analysis project Ga0111177, IMG submission 80230) | Chlamydiae bacterium SM23_39
AATCAGCTATAAGATTAAATCTTAATCCAAATCTTTTTCTTCTATTTCTGTATCTGTCACCGATAATTTTAAATCTTTTAATAAATCCTATAACATTTTCATTCATAACTTCTTAAGAGGAAAGGTTTTTATTAAAATTTTTTATTTTTTTTGTTAAGATTCTTTTGATTTTTTTCTTTTTATCCTGACTTCCGAGGTTTTTTGACAATTAATTTTATAACCGACTAAAAACAAAGGCATTATAAAATTTTATCGCTTACATTTTTAAAGGTCTCCGCACGATTAAAGAAATTTTATTTTTGATGTATAAATAAAATTTTTGAACCCCTTTTTAAGAACTTTGAATGCTATTTTTATAAAACTTTGAAACAGTAATTTTGTTTTTGATGATTTTTATCATGTTATTTGAACCATATTTGATGCTTTAATCAAATTAAAGCATATGGCTTTCAAGTAAAATTGAGATGTTACTCATAAATGTTCCTATAATTTTTTGATTATGCAGCATTATAAAGTAAAATTTTTAGTTATGCAAAAGGGCTATTATCAAAAAGTTTTTTTTGAAATTAAGAGTTTAAGAAAATTTTTTATAAAAATAGTTTTAAAAACATTTGTTAGTAGAAAGATTATTTTTTTAAAAATTTTTTTTATAAAATTTTAGTTAAAAAATTTTTAAATATAGTTCTTTTTAAAAACTCAAAGTTAAAGATGAATAAAATTTTATATAAAAAGTTTTTGTTATTTTTGATTATTGTAGATGCTATAATAGCAATTTATGACAGATAAATTATCTTATCCTACTGATATTTTTCAAAAGACAAGAAATTCTATTTTATCGTTTAACATTTTTAATGAAATTTTTGTGGCTTTTTTTGGACTGATGCCATTTATTTTAAGAAAGGATTTGTTAGCTTCAGCTTTTCAAATATCTTTATTTACAATGATGAAACCAGCTGTCGCAGTTTTGTCTTTTTATTGGAGTTCTAAAATTATTAGAACAAAAGAAGGATTAAAATATAATGTAGTTATTGGAGGAATTTTAGCAAGAATTCCCTTTTTATTTTTTCCCTTTTTTAAAAATATCTGGTATATGATTTTTGCTTCAGCTATGTATATGCTTTTTTCAAGAGCTTCTATACCTGCATGGATGGAGATTTTAAAATTAAATTTAGATAAAAATACAAGACAGAAATTTTTTTCTTTAGGATCTGTTTTAGCATATGCTGAAGGGGTATTGATAGCTTTACTGATTGGAAGTTTTTTAGATTCTCATGTTAGCGGCTGGAAAACTATATTTGTTGTTAGTACTATTTTTGGATTGGTAGGCGTTTTTTTTCAATTTAAAGCTCCTATTTTTGGGGAAAATATTGTAAAAAATTTTGATGATAAAAAAAAGGTTGGAATAATAAAACCATGGAAAGAAGGGTTTGACTTATTAAAAAAGAGAAAAGATTTTTTAAAATTTCAGATAGGTACTTTTTTTAGTGGTTTTGGAATTATGTTAGCAATGCCAGCATTAGCTTTATTTTATGTGGATAATTTAAGCCTTTCTCATACAGATATGACTATAGGAAGATATATATTTATGGGATTAGGATTTGTGTTTTTTTCACCTCTTTGGGCTAAGTTAATGAATAGATTTTCTGTTAATTTTTTAACAGGGTATGTGTGTATAGGATTTGCACTATTTCCACTTTGTATATTTTTTGCTTTATTTTCAAAGATATGGTTTTACATAGCTTTTTTATTTTATGGAATAACACAAGGAGGAAGTCATCTTATTTGGAATTTGTCGGGGACCTTATTTGCAAAAGATGAAGATAGTTCTAAGTTTACAAGGATGAATGTTTCTATGGTAGGAATAAGAGGACTTATAGCACCTCTTTTAGGAGGAGTTCTTTGTGAGATAATAGGACCTATAATACTATTGTTTATCTCTGGAGCTATCTCTCTTTTTGGAAGTTTTTGTATGTTCAGAAAAAAAATTTATTTTTTTCAAAAAGAATCTTTTTAAATTGTTTTATATTCAATTTTTTCTTTTTTTGAAAGTTTATATATTGAGAAAAGAGCTAATATAGAGATTGGGAGAAGATAAAAATAGAAAGAGAGTATTAACCCTGTCTTTTTTAAAATCCAAAGAGAGATAAATGCTGTGGGTTTTCCAATAGCTTGTGATCCTATAGCAAAACTTAATGCAACTATTTGATATCGCATTTTAGGATGGATTTTTTCTTGAATAACACTGTGGATAGAAGCAGAAAAAGAAGCACCTATTAGAATAAAAAAAGTTCTTATCATTATTATTTGAAAAAGAGATCCATTTTTTAGATTAAAAAAAAGAAAAGGAGTAAAGATTATCATAGAAAGTATCGAAGAGATCATCATTTTTTCTTTTTTAAATTTTTGCATCAATATTCCAAAAAGAGGAAGACAAATAATATCGAAAAAGAGTAGATGGGTATTTAAATTCATAGAAGATGTTAAGGTTATATTTGTTATCAAAGGAAGGTAGCTATTAAACAGTATTATAGCTGTGATATAGAGAGAATAACTAAATCCTATAATAAATAATAAAGGTGTTATTATCGATATATTTTGAAAAATGGTTTTTAAAGGCTTTTCTTTTTTATTTGATCTGTTTAATGTAAATTCTTTGGGTTCTTCTGTTTTTATTCTTATAAAAAATGCTAAAAAAGCAGTTATAGCAGCTATGAAAAATAAATATCTCCAATAGTTTTCTATAAGCTTGAGAGAGCTGAACATAGAGATAGCTAAAGAAGCTAGAAATATTCCTAAAATAGAAGAGGTTTGATATAAGCTGCTGAAAAAATTTTTTTTGTTTTCTTCACAATTTTCTAAAACAAAAATTGCTCCTCCAGGAGTTTCTCCTGAAGAAAAAAATCCTTGGATTATTTTTCCTGTTGCTAATAATAAAGGAGCAAAAAAACCAATTTTATTATAAGTGGGAATCAATCCTATAGAAAAAGTTGTTATAGACATTCCTAATATTGTTATAAAAAGAGCTTTTTTTCTTCCTAAAGTATCTCCAATATATCCAAAAAAAAGAGATCCTATAGGTCTAGAGATTAAACCTAAAGATAACATAGAATAGGTTAGGATGAGGGCGGTAATAGTGGAAAAATTAGGGAAAAAGTAGGGAGCAATAAAGGGCACTAAAAATCCGAAGATAGCATTATCATAATGGTCTAAAATGTTTCCTAAACATCCAGAAATCAAAGCTCTTTTTTTTGACATAATACCTCTAAAATTTAGGGGTATTATGCTGATCTTTATTCACTCTCCCTACGATAGTATTATCTATATCAGGTTGTGAGGGTATCTCTCAGCAAAAATGCACCCCTGGTGAAAAAATCTATTTTTTTAAAGATTAGTTTAGTATTTTGAAGAAAAAAAAACAATGGATTTTCAAAGGATAAAAAAAGAATTTTTAGATTATTTGCAATTTATTAGATCAGCATCATCTCATACTCTGAGAAATTATGAGATAGATCTTAAATATTTTAAAAAATTTGTTGAAAATCTAAAGATAAAAAAAATAGATAAATGGATTATAAGGGATTATATCTCTTATTTAAGAAAGAACAATAAAAAAAATAAGACTATTTTAAGGAAAATATCTTCTTTAAGATCTTTTTTTAAATTTGCAGTAAGTAGAAAATTTATTTTAAAAAATCCCATGGAAGATATACAAAGTCCTAAAAGAGAAAAAATATTACCTAAAATTTTATCATGTGAAGAGATAAAACTTTTTTTTGAATCTACTAATCTTTCCAACTATTTAGGATTAAGAGATAGAGCTATCTTTGAAATATTATATAGTTCAGCTCTTAGAATATCCGAGTTAGTCTATTTAAATAGAGAAGATATAGATTTTGAGAATAATATGGTTAGAATAAAGGGAAAGGGAAAAAAAGAAAGAGTGATTCCTATTACAGATAATGGAATCTATTGGATAAAGAGGTATTTATTTCATGAAGATAGAAAAAAAGATACAAAAAAAAATAAAAAGGAAAAAGATAAAAAAGCTGTTTTTTTGAATAGATCAGGAGAAAGAATTTCTTGTAGATCGGTTGATAGAAATTTTAAATATTATTTAAAAAAAATAGGATTTTCTTCAGAAATAACACCCCATATTATAAGACATAGTATAGCTACCCATTGGTTGGAAAGGGGTATGGATTTAAAAACTATTCAGTTGTTGTTGGGACATAATTGTTTATCTACTACAACAATATATACTCATGTAACTTCGAAATTAAAGAGAAAGGTTTATGATAAAACTCACCCTAGAGCATAAAAAAGGGAAAGTAGGTAAGCCGGATTCTGTCAAATATTTTTAAATATTTGGGCAACCATTTGTCTAGGATATTTGTTATCAAATATCTCAAGCGACTAGCTTAAGCTTGTTATGTAGAAGATCACGTAAGCCTTTTCAGTCTTGCTTCGGATAGGGTTTGCATCACTTTGAATCTCTTCAAAAGATAATAGTTTTTTTAAACTATTATTTTCATCCTTAAAAGATTAAAAAATCTTTAGGTATATTTTCTGTTGCACTTTCCGTAGTTTTTTAAAAAACTCCCAGCCGTTAACTGGTATCCTCTTCTATGAAGTCCAGACTTTCCTCTTTAAAAAAATTTAAAGCAGTTGCCTTACTTTCCCTTAAAAATTTTATAAAGAATTTCTCTTTTTTCTTCTCCTTTTTTTAGGAGCTAATTCAGTTCCTAATAATTCTTCACTTTCTGGTAAAAATAGTATTCTAGAACAATGTTCACAGAAAACTAATCTTTCTGCTTTTCTTACTAAATTTTCATCTTGTGCTGTAAGTACAATATGACATCCACCGCAAACTCTGTTTTCTAATGGTACAACGACTCTATCTTTTTTGTTATTTAAAAGGCGAGTATATATTTTTAAAATTTCTGGATCAGCTTCTTTTGCTATTGCATCTCTTTTTTCTTTTAATATTGAGCCCTCTTCATTTAATTTTTTAATTGTTGCTTTAATCTCAGCTTCTATTGTTTTACTACTTTCTTCAGAAGAAGTTAAACTTTCTTTTATCTTATTTAATAGCTCTTCTTCTGTATTTTTTTTATCTATAAGATCAGAAGCTTGTTGTTCTGTTGTTATCCTTTCTCTTTCTTTTATACTCATCTCTTTTGTTAAAGCATTAAATTCTTCTACTTTTTTGATAGCACTTTGTTTGGATTCTAAATTCTTTATATGTGATTTTATCTCTTGGATTTTATTTTCTAGGAGATCTATCTCTTTTGTAAGTTGAGAAATTTCTTTTTCCTTATTATCTTGTTGGGTTTGTAAATCTTTTTTTAAAAATTCTACATGATCTAATTCTTTTTTTCTCTCTTTTTTTAGAAGCATAAGGCGGATCATTTTCATATCCAACTCTTGTATTTCTAAAATAATTTTAAGAGGTTTAAACATAAATAATACCTTTACAATATATTATGGTTTTTAAATAAAAACCATCAAGAAAAATAATTTTTTGAATACAAAAAATATTTTTATAAATACTATTCCTTTTAAAAACAATTTAAAATCGTATTTCTCCACTTACATTTATAGCATTTTGATCAAAAAATCTGCTCTCTAAATTAATTGAAATACCATTTTTGTTATTGATAGCAGCACCTATAACTAATCCAAAATTTTTTTTATTTTTTATTTTCGAACAGATAAAATCGTCGATAATGTCTTGGTTGGGGTAAGGATAGCGAATAAGGCCTTTATTTCCTGGATAAGGAGTGATAGTAGAATATAAATAGCTAGCACCTATGTAAGGGAAGAAGGGAGATATTTTATAAGATATAGCTATAGAACCTTGTAGTTCTTCATATAAAAATCCAAAACGGGAAAATTCTATTGTAAAAATTTTTTTGTTTATAAAAAAATTATTGAGTTTTTGTTTTGTTTTAAAATATTTTCCATCTACAGCTAAAAAAAATTTTTTTTTATGAAAAAATAATAATTTTAACCCCGTCCCCCAAGAAAAACTCTTATCTGTTTTAATTTCTCTATCTATATTAAAACTTGAATTTCCTAAAATGCCATAGATGTCTAGTCTATTTTTAAAATTAAAGGATAGTATTGCACTATCCATTTTTAAATTAAAAAAAGAATCTTTGGAGGTTTCTGTTATTATCTCATCTTCGTATTTTGTTTTATATATGTTGCTATAGAGATAACCTGCTTGGAATTTAAAATAGTTTTTTTTAGTAAAAATACCCTTTTTAAAAAAACGGGGATGAGAGGGATTTCCTACTTCTACACCATGAATAAGAGAGGTAGCAATAATAAATAATAATATTATCATTTTTTAAATTTACATTTAATATTTTTTCTAAGAAAGCATTTTTTTGAAAAATGATTTTTAAAAAATATTTTTTGTTGATAAAATTTTTTTAAAAAAAACTTGAATAATATTTTTAAAATTATCTATTCAAAGTATATGAGGTTATTGCTTTTTTAATAAAAGGAGTTATGAAAATGGTTTTAAAAGAGACAATAAAAAAAATGCATGGAATGCTTTCTTCTATGAAAAAAGATTTAGAGAAAGCAGAAAAAGGAAATAGAGCAGCTTCTCAAAGAGTGAGGACAGGATCTGTAAAATTTTCTAAAGTATCAAAAATTTTTAGAAAAGAGTCTGTAGCTGCTGAAAAAAAAGGAGGAAAAAAAATGGCTAAAAAGAAAGTAGCTAAGAAAAAACCTTGTGCAAGAAAACCTTGCAAGGGTAAAACTAAAAAAACTTCTAAAAAATCTAAAAGAAAGAAAAAATAAATCTTTTATATGCTCTTTTTATTTTTTAAAAAGAGCATATTTTTATCTAAAAAATATTTTTATAAAAACTACTTGATTTTGCAATATTTTTCAGGCAAGATCTTTTTAAAAAGTGAGGAACAATTATGAATAAAATTTTGACTTTTATATTTTTATCTAGTTTATTATTTGCTGAAGAGGCTCCCGTTAGAAAAACTGGATATATAAATTCTTTAATAATGATTTTATTGGCGGTAGTCTTTTTTTATTTTATTTTATGGAGACCCGAACAAAAAAGAAGAAAAGCAGCTCAAGCACAAAGAGAGTCTTTGAAAGTAGGAGATAAAGTGACTGCTATGGGAATAATAGGTATTGTAGATAAAGTAGAAAAAGATACGATCGTTTTAAGAACATTAGATAATTCTAAAATAGAGATTCTTAAAGCTGCTGTTACAGAGGTTAAATCACAAGAAACTGAAGAGAGCAGTGCTAAAAAATAAAATATGAAATATGGAAATTATCCTGATTTAATCGATATCAATAGAATTTTGGTTATTAAATTAAGACATTTAGGAGATGTTTTATTATCTACTGCAACTTTTAATGTTTTAAAAAAAAATTTTCCAAAGGCATCGATAGATGCTTTTATCAATAAAGAATCTTTTCCTATTTTAGAAAATAATCCAAATATTTCAGATATCTTAGTTTATGATAGAAAGATAAAAAAATTAAATAGAATAGTTCAGGAATTAAAAATTTTAAAAAATATTAAAAAAAAGAAATATGATCTTGTTTTTAATTTAACTGAAGGTGATAGAGGAGCTATTTTAGCTTGGATAAGTGGTGCTAGGTATAAGATAGGTGTTAAAGATAAAAAGGGTTTTTTAGGAAAAAATAAAATCTATACTCATCTAGTAAAAAAGGGAGACAAATCTAAACATGCAGTTGAAGAAAATTTAGATTTTATTAGAAGAATAGGTATTTTTCCTAAAAAAGAGGATAGAGAATTATTTTTAGATATTCCTAAAAAAGATTATTTGAATATGGAAAAAATATTGGAACAAAATAATTTTAAAAAAGGAAAATTTATTTTAATTCATCCAACTACTAGATGGAGGTTTAAATCTTATCCTAAAATGAAAATATTGATAGAAAAATTATTAAAAAAAAATGAAAAAATTGTGATTACTGCAGGAGAAGATCTTTTTGAGAAAAAGATTGTTGAAGATATTATTTGGGGAATAGATTCTAAAAATATATTAAACCTTGCAGGGAAAACTTCTATAAAAGAGTTGGCAGCTCTTATCGATTTAAGTAGATTATTGATATCTTTGGATACTTTTAATTTACATATTGCATCTTTTTTGAAAAAAAAAACTATTGTACTTTTTGGGCCTACAGATGAAAAAATATGGGGTCCTTGGAATAATGATAATGCGACTGTTTTATATCATGATGTTAACTGTAGACCCTGTTTATTGGATGGATGCGGAGGTAGTAAGATAGCTGATTGCATGTCTATGTTAGATGAAAATAGAATTTTAGAACTAATATCTTAAATAACCTAAACCTTGGTTTTATTTAAATTTAGGAAAGTATAGTGGACCCCAAAAACTAGACCACATGCTAAACTCATAATTTCTGTAAAAAAAAGAACAAAAAAATGAACTGTCTTTCAAATTAAATGAGCTAGAATAAATTTATTTGATTAAATTTTTTTGTTTTTGCTAATATTATTTTTAATAAGAATTGTTATGGTTAAATTTTTTTATTTGTTAGGAATTTTCTTTTCAATAGCAGCTCATGGTATTATGACAGATAATATCTGGATTTCATCTAATAATGATTTATCAAACACTGGACAAGATGGACTAATGCCTCAACTAGCTATAAATGGACAAACAAATACAGCTATATGTGTGTGGAGTAACATTGATGGAATTAATTATAATATTCAATCATCTTATTCTACAGATGGGGGGCAAAATTGGTTTACACTTGATGTGTCAGCTGCAAGTTCAAATGATGCAGATCAACCACAAATAGCAATAAATGAAAAAACAAATACAGCTATATGTATTTGGAGATGCAATAATGGATCTATTCGGATTATTCAATCATCCTATTCTACAGATGGAGGTCAAAGTTGGTCTACACCAATTGATATATCGGCGGAGGTATCCGAAGAACCACAAATAGCAATAAATGAAAAAACAAATAGAGCTATATGTGTTTGGAGGAAGAAAAGTGGAAGTGATTATATTATTCGATCATCCTATTCTACAGATGGAGGGCAAAATTGGTCTACACCAACTGGTATATCAGCTGTAGGGAAAGATGCAGATCAAGCACAAATAACAATAAATGAACAAACAAATACAGCTATATGTGTTTGGAGACTCCGTGATGGAAGTGATTATATTGTTCAATCATCCTATTCTACAGATGGAGGACAAAATTGGTCTACACCAACTGGTATATCAGCTGTATGGCAATGGTTAGGGATGCAACAAATAGCAATGAATGAACAAACAAATAGAGCTATATGTGTTTGGGCTCACTATAATGGGAGTGATTCGATTATTCAATCATCCTATTCTTCAGATGGAGGGCAAAATTGGTCTACACCAATTGACGTGTCAGCTGCAAGTCTGGATGCAGATCAATCACAAATAACAATAAATGAACAAACAAATAGAGCTATATGTGTTTGGTATCGCTATGATGGTAGTTATTATATTATTCAATCAGCCTATTCTACAGATGGAGGGCAAAATTGGTCTACGCCAATTGATGTATCACAGATAGGGGCAGATTCCAAAGAACCAAAAATAGGTATAGACCCTCAAACAAATATGGCTATCTGCGTTTGGACGAGATATGATGTAGGTTATAATATTGTCCGGTCTGCGTATTCCACAGATGGAGGGCAAAATTGGTCTACACCAATGGATGTATCAGATAGTGCACAATTTGTTTGTATGGCAATTCCTCAAATAAGAATAAATGAGGAAAAGAGCATACCTATCTGTGTTTGGAATTTATATAATGGAAGTGATAATATTATTCAAGCAGCATACTTTTTTATAGAAACAGGATGGATGAAAGTTTTTTTAACGGAGAAGAGTAATGATTTTTGGCTTCAAAGAGAATTAGTAAAAGAGATTCAATGGCCATCTATATGTTTTGCTAAGTGTTATAATATATATAAAAATATAGAAAAAGGGCAAGTTTTAAGAATAAAACAAGATGGTAAATTACCCCTTGTAACTCTTCCAAATTCTATTTCAAATTATATACTTCATAGAGTTAAAAAAGGAGAAGTTTATTATATGACTTGGGAAAATTCTGAAGGAGAAGAAAGTCGGCCAGTTATTATTTATTGAATAAATAACTGATATCGTTTCTTGAGAAGTGAGCTGCCCATTATTACTTACCTTTTTAGAATTTATGTTTTTTTTGGATTTTTGATATATTTTTTCTGGTAGGAGACCTTTTGGGCAGATTTGTCACAAATTTTTTTTAAAATTATTTGTATTTTGATTTAGAGTAGTTCTATATATTTTTTATTATGTATTCTTTTAATTTTTGAGGATTTTCTTGTATTTTGTAAGGAAGTGGAATTATTGTTTCTGGATATTTTTTATCTTTTTGTATGTGTAAAGTCATTTTTTTTAATTTTAAAGAGATAATTTTATATGAAGAAGCATGTAATTTTATTTTAGAGAGAGATAAAAGATAAGAAACTTCTTTAGGTATATTCCCAAATCTATCTTTTAACTCTTTTTCTATTTCATCTATATCTTTTGAAGATAGAGCATTTCCTAATCTATGATATATCTCAAATCTTATTTCTCCATCTGATATGTAATCGTTAGGAATGAAGGCTGGTAAGGTAAATTCTAATTTTGTTTCTATAAGATTTACCGGTTTATTATCTTTTAAATGATCGATAGCTTTCTTTAAAAGTTTTAAATATAAGTTAAATCCTATTTCTGAAATATGTCCAGATTGTTGTTCTCCTAAAATATCTCCCGATCCTCTTATCTCTAAATCTTTCATTGCTATTTTTATTCCGCTTCCTAGAGAAGAAGATTCTATTAAAGAAGAAAGCCTTTTTTGAGATATTTCAGAGACCTTTTTATTTTTGGGAATTAAAAGATAACAGTAAGCTGTTTTATTCCATCTACCAACTCTTCCCCTTAATTGATATAGATCAGATAGACCAAATTTATCCGCATTATCTATCAAAATAGTGTTGCAATTAAATATATCTATCCCATTTTCTATGATAGTTGTTGTTATTAAAAGATCTGCTTTTCCCTTTTTAAATGAATGAAATATTAAATCTATCTCTTTAGATTTCATTCTACCATGAACTAATAGTATTTTTATGTTGGGAAGTAGTCTTTGAAGTTCTTCTTTTCTTTTATATATGCTCTCGATTTTGTTATGAACAAAGAATATTTGTCCTTCTCTTGTTATCTCTCTTATTATTGCATCTTTAATTATTTTATCATCATTTTCACAGATAATAGTTTTTATTGGAAGTCTATCTTGTGGAGGGGTGTTTATTGTGGATATATCTCTTACTTTTATTAAAGACATATATAAAGTTCTTGGGATTGGAGTAGCAGAAAGAGATAGTGAATCAACATTTTTTTTTAAAACTTTTAAATGTTCTTTTGCTTTAACTCCAAATCTTTGTTCTTCATCTATTATTATTAGACCTAAATTTTTAAAGAATATATCTTTAGAAAGTATTCTATGGGTTCCTATTAAAATATCTATTTTTCCCTCTTTTGTTTTTTGTAATATTTCTTTGTTTTTTGAGGGATTATTAAATCGAGATATTTTTTCTATTATTATAGGAAACTCTTTCATCCTTTCAGAAAAAGTTTCAAAATGTTGTATAGCTAAAATTGTGGTAGGTACTAAAATAGCTACCTGTTTTTTTCCATCATAGACAGCTTTGAAAACAGCTCTCATAGCAACTTCTGTTTTCCCATATCCTACATCTCCACATACAAGTCTTTCTATAGGTTTTTTTTGATACATATCTTCTTTTATCTCTTCTATAGCTTTTATCTGATCAGTTGTTTCATCATATTCAAAGAGGTTTTCAAATATTTTTTGTTCTTCGGAATCTTTAGGATAGATAAATCCTCTATCTAAAGTTCTCATTGCATATAAATTAAGTAACTCTTTTGCGTATCCTACAATATTTTTTAAAGCTTTTTCTTTTGTTTTTTGCCATTTTGTACTTCCTAATATGTTTAAAATGGGTTTTTCTTCTTTGGTTCCTATGTATTTAGAGATCAGATAAGATTGAGATAGTGGTATAAATAATTTAGAATTGTTTGCATATTCTATTGTTAAAAACTCTTCTTGCTTACCTAAATTATTTTGCTTTTTTTCTATTCCTAAATATTTTCCAATTCCGCAATGAAAATGAACTACTATATCACCCTTTTCTATCTTTTGAAATTCTGATAAAGAAGGTTGATAGAAGGTTGCTGTTCTTGTACTTTTTATTTTTTTTCTTGGATTAAATTCAGTGTAAGGGAAAAAAGCTATAGATAGATCGGAGATTATAAAACCAGAGGAGAGGTATCCTTTTTTAAATAAAACATTTTTTAAGAAAAGATTTTTCTCTTTTAAATATTTTAATATAAAATTCTTTTCATCATTGTTTTCTGTAAAAAATAATATTTTGATATTTATATTTTGTAGATATTTAAGAGTTTCAAAAGGATCATCTGAGGGGAAAAAAGAGATAGGATGGATCCATTTTTTTGTGATAAAATCTTTTTGAAAGAGAGAAAAAGATATTTTTTTAAAATAGTTTCCTTTGCTGGATAATAATTTTATAGGAGAGAGTTTTTCTATAGGTATTGTTGAGATAAAAATAGTTTGATTTTTTTTTATTTTTTTTAAAAATTCATCTAGATTATTTTTATTATTTTTTATTTTTACATATAGATCTTCTATATCTAATAAGTTGTCAAAGATAATTATAAAATCATTTAAGTAGTCTAATAAGAAACTTGTTTTTTCTATTTCTTTAGCTGTGGATATTGTAGCTGTATCTACTTTTTTTATTGTTTGTTGTGTTCCTATGTCAAATATTCGTATATTATCAATAGTATTAGAAAAAAATTCTATTCTATATGGAAATGGTTCTGTAGTGGAAAATAGATCTATGATACCTCCTCTTATTGCAAAATGTCCTTTTTCTACTACTAAAGAATTTTTTTTATATCCTAAATCTAAAATTCTTTTTTCTAAATTGGAAAAGGATAAACTTTGTCCTTTTTTTAAGATAAAAAAAAAGTTTTTTATATTTTTTTTGTTAAAAGTTTTTTGGAGGAGAGATGAGAGAGAAGAGATAAGGATTTTTGGATTTTTTTTATCTATTATTTTTTTTAAAATATAAAATCTTTTACCAACATTTTCAGGTATATCTTCATTACAAGGTGTGGTTTCAAGAGAGGGAAATTCTAATATATCTTTTGTAAAAGTAGATAGGTTATCTATTAATATCTTTTCTCGAACACCTCCTGAAATTATTAAAATATCTTTTTTTGTGTTTTTTAAAATGAAATTTATTATTAGTGCTTTAGAAGAGTTATCTACATTATCTATTAAGATAGAAGATCTTTCTTTTTTTAATTCTTGAAATGGATAACTTTTTTCTAACACTTTGATTTAATAATATCTCGTAATTTATTGAAAGCTTCATTTATTTTTGTCTTACCCTTTCCTCCAATCTGAGCTATCTCCATCTTTCCTCCTCCTTTACCTTCAATTATAGGAGCTATATCTGTTGCTAATTTATCCGCTAATATTTTTTTATCTAATAGATCTTCTGTTACTTTTATTGCTATTTGACAATATTTTTCTTCTTTTATTGCTAATGCTATAACTGTGGAAGTGAGATTAAGAGATAATTTTTTTATAAAAGGAATCAACTCTTTAGAAGGTAGATCTATTTCTTCTGCTATTAAATATATAGAATCGATTTTTTCTTTTTTGTTTAATAGATTTTGTTTTAAAAATTTTAATTTTTCTTCTTTTAATCTTTTTAGATCTGTAGAGAGTGTTTTATTTAGAGATAGTATAGAATTTATCCTTTCTACTAATTTTGCTTCTGATGTTTTTAAAATTTCTTGTAGATAAAATAAAAGATCTTCTTTTTCATATGTGTATTTTTCTGCCCTTTCTCCAGTATATGCTTCTATCCTTCTATTACCTTTTGAAATGGAGGTTTCGTTTGCTATTTTAAAAAGACCTATGTTGCCAAGTTGAGAGGTATGACATCCTCCACATAGTTCTTTGCTGATTTCCATATCTACTACTCTTACGATATTGGAATATTTTTCAAAGAATAGTTGTTTTATTTTTTTATCTTTTTCTGCTTCTGAAAAGGGAATATTATATGTTTTTACAATAAAATTTTTTCTAATTGACCCATTTACTATTTTTTCTACCTCTCTTATCTCTTCAGTAGTTAAAGCTTTATGGTAAGTAAAATCTAAACGTAGATGTTTGCTATCTACAAAAGAACCAGATTGATTAATAGGTCCCTTTAAAATTTGGGATAAAGCATAATGTAAGAGATGCGTTGCTGAATGGTTGTTTTCTATCTTTCTTCTTCTCTCTGAATCTATCTCAGCATATACTTTTTTATTTTTTAAAAAATTGCCCTTTTTAACATATCCAATATGAGCTATAACATCAGTATAAGGGGAGATTGTTGAGGTTACCTCAAATATATTTTCATCAATATATATTTTGCCTGTATCACCTACTTGCCCTCCCATCTCTGCATAAAAAGGAGTTTTATCTAATATTAAAATAGCTTTATCTTTTTCCTCTATTTCATCTACAAATTTATTCTCTTTTAACATAGCTATTATTTTTGATTCTGTTTTATCTTTTTCATATCCTAAAAATTGAGAGGGAGAATGTATTTTAGTAAAATCAGAAAATATATTTTTATCAAAAAATTCATGTTTTTTAATTTGAGCTTTTTTTGAACGCTCTTTAGCTTCTTCTTCTAACTGATAGAATGTTTTTAAATCTACATCTAATAAAGCATCTTTTGCTATTAATAATATCTCTTCTATTGGGAAACCATAAGTATCTTTTAATTTAAAAGCATCAGCTCCTGATATCTTTTTTTTAGAATATTTTATTATATTATTTAAAAGAGAACCTCCCTTATCTAAAGTTTTTATGAAATTTTCTTCTTCTAGAGTAAGTATCTCTTCTATTTGATCTTTTGAAGATATTAAGTTAGGGTATTCCTCTCCCATTGTTTCTATTAAAGGAGGTAAGAGTTTGGCAAGGAAAGGTTTTTTTAAGTTTAACCTTTTTCCATATCTCACAGCTCTTCTAAGAATCTTTCTAAGGACATATCCTCTATCTATGTTTGAAGGGATAACTCCATCAGCTATAGAGAATGATAACATTCGTATATGATCAGCTATTACATTAAAAGCTGAAGATAATTCTTTATTTTCTATATCATATTTTATCTTTGTTAGTTTCTCTGTTTCTAATATTATTTTTTGAAATAGATCTGTTAAAAATACTGAATCTACATCTATTTTTAAAGAGAGAATTCTTTCTAAGCCTGCACCTGTATCTACACAGGGTTTAGGAAGGGGAGATAAACCTTTTTCTGTTTTGTTGAATTGCATAAATACTAAATTCCAAAATTCTAAAAATCTTTCTCCTGAAGTATCGTAGATCGGAGAAGATGCATCCGAATATTTTTCTCCTCTATCATATAGCAATTCGGTACAGGGACCACAAGGCCCTGTTTCACCCATGCTCCAAAAATTTTCTTTTTCTCCAAATTTAACTATTTTTGAAGAGGGAAGATATTTTTCCCATAAGGCAAAAGCTTCATCATCTTTTTCATATACCGATACCCAAATTTTATCTGGATCAAGATCAAAGATATGTGTAGCTACATCCCATGCAAATCCTATAGCTTCTTTTTTAAAATAATCACCAAATGAAAAATTTCCTAACATCTCAAAAAATGTTAGATGGCGAGAGGTATGACCTACATTCTCTAAATCATTATGTTTGCCTCCTACTCTTATGCATTTTTGAGAAGAGGTAGCTTTATTATATTCTCTTTTTGATTTTCCTAAAAAAATATCTTTAAATTGATTCATACCTGCATTGGTGAATAAAAGAGTAGGGTCATCATGAGGAAGGACAGGAGAAGAGGGAACGATGGTATGAGAGTGAGATTCAAAATACTTTAAAAATTTTTTTCGTATCTCTTTAGATAACATAAATTTTACCTTTTTTTGATCTTTCAGTTTATCTGATTTATTTGCAAAAGTCAAAATCTTGTTGACATCATTTGGTTTTTATATTAAATTATTAATTAAATTTTTAAAAAGGTGGGCATATGAATGACAATGGTATAATTTACCTATGTGCTTGTGATGGAAAAATAATTTTTTTCCAGACCAATGGTGATGCAACTGGATCTGAAATTTTGGGAATAAAAGATTCAAAGGATATAAGGAGTAAATTATCCTCAATTTTTAAAAATTTTTTAGAAATTGATGTAAATTATTTGAGATTAGTTTATCAAATACAGGTTAAAAATGTTAAGATACTTGATCCTAATAAAGATAAAAACAAAATACAAAAGCTTATAACTAAATTAAGCTCTTCTGTTTCATCACAAAACACAGTTGCAACTGTTAAACCATTTGTTTACGAAAAAAAATGTTAAGGTTATTTGCGAGATTTATGGCAGGGGCTGATTTAGATTAAAAAATAAAAAAGTATTAATTTTTTATAGATAGGAGGTGTTTATGTTTTCTGTTTTAGAAAAAGCTCTTGATGGGTTGTATTATGCAGCGAGAATTTTTAATATTGTTGATAAGGGGTATCAAGCAAAGAAATCTATTGAAGAATCTGATGGAGTAGTAAAGATTGGTTTGAATGGAATTAGCTTAGTTGCTGATACTGTATCCCTTACTTGTGAAATAAAGGGAGAATATATCTCTAGTAAAATGTCTAAATTAAACGATAAAGATTCAGAGAAATATAAAGAGCAACTTAATGAAATATTAAAAAAAACAAAAAAAGTATTTGTAGGAGCGGAAATAACTTCAAGTGTTAGTGATACTGCAAAAATATTTATAGAAGATTCTCCTAACTTAGAGAAAATTAGGGCATTGGCTAGTACAATAATACGTGTTAAAACTCTTTGCTCAGGTATAAAAAAGGAGGCAGAAAAAAAGGGTAAGTCTGTAAAATTTACAAATAATTGGGAGAAAGGATCATATCTTGTAGAAAAAGTTCCACAAGCAATTAAAAGAATTAAAGAATATGTCAACTCACGTGATCAATTATCATCAGAAGAAAGATTATCAACAGAAGATTCTAAGACCTTATCGGAAAATGTTAGGCCATCTTCAGAAAGTTCTCAAACTGTATCAGAAAATGTTAGGCCATCTTCAGAAGATTCATTAGAAGATAAAATTGCAAATGATGTATGTCCTATCAGTTTAACTGCGGTCAATGAACTTGAAAACCCATTATATTATGTGACAGCAAATGGAAGGATAATTGCATATGAATCAGTTTACATTTTAACATGGCTTGCACAAGGTAATACTAGAGATCCTTGGACCAATGATCCGGTGATACAAGATTCTTATAAGCCTTATTATCAATAATGCTTGTTGGAAAAAATTGTACTGTGTAAACTTTTGTAAGGATAAAAAAGAAAAATGAGTTGTAATCTAAGTAAATCTTTAGCTGTGGCAGCTTTAACAGGAACTTCTTGTTATTTTTTACCTAAAGCTTTTGAAAAAATATTTCCTAATCGTGTGCAAGATCCTAATATTTCTAATCTGAGATATTCTGTAAGAAAAATGGTATGGAAAGTTGAAAATATTCATCCTTTTGTAAAGCATTATTTACAAGTTACTGTTCCTGAAAATCTTTGGATTGTGGGATCTCTAATATCATTTTACTTAACAATGGATCAGTTTCAAGTTTCAAAAGTTAATTGTAAAGATGTTTCTATATTATTTTATGCTGTAAATGGAGGATGTTTACTTATAGAAAGAGTTAGATATTTTGTTTCAAGAGATTTAACAAAGTTGATAGAAAAAGTTTTTTCAGAAAAAACATCTAGGTTTTTAAATAATATTTTATACGGATTAGAACCAGGAGATACTGTTTAATTTTTTTAAAGTTTTTATTTAAGAGGTACATATGTTTAATTCAACTATGTGGTACTTTGCAGATGGATTAAGAATAATCTGTCTTGCAAGTAAAATTTATTCAATAAAAAAAGATTATGAAAAAAAAAGCTCTGAGCAAATAGCATTGGAAGGAGCAGAGCTTACTACAGATATGACTAATTTTGTATCAGATATATACATTCGATATCAAAAAAATCAAATAACTAAACTTGATCCTGAAAAAGATGCAGAGGAAATTCAAAAACTAGTGAATAAAATAGATGTTGCTAGAACATTTTATCTTACATCCGAACTTGCATTAGGTGGTTTTGATACTGCGTATTATATTTGTGGTAAAGATAAAAAAACAATAGATCATTTAAGGTTTGCTGCAAAAACAACAATAAGAACAAAAAGATTTTTGGACGAAGCAAAAAGCAAAGATTTATTTGCAGAACAAGGTAAAGATCCTGAAAGAAAGAAAGATGATTCATCAGGATGTTATATTTTTTAAAAAAGATGATGTTAGAGTTTTAATTAGATTTAGAATTTTTTGAAAATATAGAAAAGATAACTTAAAAAATTGTATAAACATTCCTAAGATTATAAATTTTTGAAATTAAGCATAATCATAACAATCTTTAAATTAGTTTTAAAATCTTCTTGAGGTAAAATATGAGCTGTTTAAAAATGTTTTTAATTATAGGAGATTTTATGGAAAAAGAAATATTAAAAAAAATAGCAAATACCATCAGACAGTTGTCTATAGAAGCTATTGAAAGAGCTAAATCAGGGCATCCAGGACTTCCATTAGGATGCGCTGAGATTGGAGCTTATTTATATGGAGTAGCTTTAAACCATTATCCAAAAAATCCGACATTTCCTAATAGAGATATATTTATTTTATCAGCAGGCCATGGATCTATGTTATTATACTCTTCTCTTTTTCTTGCTGGGTTTGATTTTACTTTGGAAGATATAAAAAATTTTAGACAGATAGATTCTAAAACACCAGGGCATCCAGAATATGATATAAAAAGAGGAGTAGAAGCTACAACAGGACCTTTAGGGCATGGGATAGGTAATGCAGTAGGATTAGCTATTTCTTATAAAATATTAGCTGAGAAATTTAATACTGAAGATATTTTATTATTCGATAATAAGATTTTTTGTTTGGTAGGAGATGGGTGTCTTATGGAAGGAGTTTCTTCAGAAGCTTCTTCTTTAGCCGGACATTTAAAACTGAATAATTTAATAGTGATTTATGATTCTAATAATATTTGTTTAGATGGTCCTACTTCAGAAACATTCTCAGAAGATGTTAAAAAAAGATATCTTTCATATGACTGGGAAGTATATAAGATAGATGGATATGATTTAGATAGATTGGATGAAATCATTTCAGATATTAAAAAAAAACAGGAAAAACCTGTTTTTATTATAGCACATACTATTATTGGGAAAGGATCTCCTAAAGAGGGAAGTAATAAAGCTCATGGAGCTCCTTTAGGAGAAAAAGAACTTAAAGAAACAAAAAAAAATTTAAATCTTCCAGAAGAAGAATTTTTTGTTTCTGAAGAGGTAAAAAGGTTTTTTAAGAAGAGATTAATAGAACAAAAAAAGATGGAAAGAAGTTGGTATGAAAAATTTAAAAGATGGGAAGAAAGATATCCAACACTTTTTGAAGAATATTTGAAAATGGAAGATAAAATTATATCATTTGATTTAGAAGAAAAATTAAAAGATTTAAATATAAAACCAAATCTTTCTGGTAGAGAAGCTTCTTCTGAAGTTATAAATTTTTTAGCGAATTTTTTACCTTTTTTATATAGCGGTTCTGCAGATCTATCATCTTCTGATAAAACATTTTTAAATAATTATTCAATTATTAAATCTTCTGATTTTAAAGGAAGAAATATAAAATATGGCGTTAGAGAATTTGCTATGGGAACAATATCTAATGGAATTTTTTTATCTAACATGATTGTTCCTATATGTGGAACATTTTTAGTTTTTTCAGATTATATGAAAAATGCAATAAGATTAGCTTCTATGATGAGATTAAAAATAATTTATCAATTTACTCATGATTCTATTTTTTTAGGAGAGGATGGGCCAACACATCAGCCCGTAGAACAATTAGCATCATTAAGAGCTATTCCTAATCTTAATGTTATAAGACCTGCTTGTAGTTACGAAGTTAAGATGGCATGGATAGCAGCTTTGCAATATGAAGGACCTACGGCAATTGTTTTATCTAGGCAAAATCTTGTTGATATAGATAGCACCAATATTCCATTTGAAAAAGGAGTAAAAAAAGGAGCATATATTGTTAAAAAAGAAAAAAATAAAGCTGCTTTTACTTTTTTTGCTTCAGGATCAGAATTAAAGTTAGCTTTAAAAGTATCTGAGAGATTAGAAGAGAGAAATATTGATACTAGAGTTATCTCTTTTCCCTCTTTTGAGCTTTTTGAAAGACAATCAAAAAAATATAAAGAAGAGATTTTAAGGAATTGTGGTAAAAAGATTAGCATTGAAGCAGGAGTGTCCCTTGGATGGGCTAAGTATGTGGGAGAAGATGGCATATCGATATCTGTTGATAGATTTGGATTGTCAGCAAAAAGTGTTGATTTAGAAAAAAGATTTAACTTCACAGTTGAAGATATTTTAAAAAGAATTTTTTAAAAATTTTTTTAATCTTTTTAATGCTAATTTTATATCAGTTATATTAGCAAAAGCTGAAAATCTTATAAAATTTTCTCCACATTTTCCAAATCCTCTCCCAGGAATTGTTATTATGTTGGTATTTTTTAAGATTAGATTGAAAAAATCCCATGAGGATAAATTGTTTAATGTTTTACACCATATGTAAGGAGAATTTTTTCCTCCAAAGGTTTTAAAATTTAATTTTTCTAATCCTTTTCTTAAAATACTAGCATTTGTCATATAATATGAGATTAATTTTTTTACTTCTGCTCTTCCCTCTTTGGAATATACAGCTAATCCTCCCTGTTGTATGGGATAGGAGACAGATCCAAATTTTGTGTCTAAAAGTCTTTTCCACAGATTACTGAGGGAATAGTTTTCTATTTTTAAAGATTTAGGAATTATTAAGTATGATAATCTAAGACTTGTAAAACCTGCCATTTTAGAAAAACTTCTAAATTCTATAGCAACTTTTTTAGCTTTTTCTATCTCATATATCGATCGTATTATATTTTTATCTGTTATAAAGGATTCATATGCTCCATCAAATAAGATGACACTCTTGTTTTTTAAAGCATAATCTACCCATTTTTTTAACTCTTTTTTTGTAAAAGCTACTCCAGTGGGATTATTAGGAGAGCAAAGATAGATCAGATCATAAGATTTTTTAGGAATAAGAGGTAAAAAGTTATTTTTTTCTAAACATTTTAATAAAGATATGTTTTTTCTTCCTGCTATAATATTAGAATCTAAATATACGGGATAAGAGGGATCACATATTGCAATTTTAGCATCTTTAGAAAAGAGTTCTTGTATTGATGAGATATCTCTTTTTGTTCCGCTGGAAATGAAGATTTCATCTTCAGAGATATTTAAATTTTTGTAACAATATTTTTTAATTATTCTTCTTAAATTATTTTCTCCTTGAGAGTTACAATATCCTCTTTTTGTTTTTTCATATTGGAGTGTTTTAGCTGCTTTGCAAATATGGGTTATGAAAAATTTAGAGATAGGTTTATTTATATCTCCTATTCCTAGATTTATGAGTTTAATTTTTTTATTTATTGATAAACTTATTTTCTCAACTTCTTGGAAAAGATATCCCGAAGATAGTTGTTTTAAAGATTTATTTAGTTTAACCATTTTTAAAAAATATAAAAAATTTTATAAACTATCAATATTTTTTATAGGAAAATTTTTAAAAATTAATAATAATATAAAATATGGAAAAAATAAATTTTTATGATTGTAGAAGAGAGCAGTTTTTCGAATTAACAGAAATTCAGATAGTAAAAAATTTTGAAGAAAAAAATAGCTTTTTAGAAGAGTTAAAAGAGATAGCCGAGAAGTATATAAAAAAGTTAAAATTAGATGAAGCAGAAGAGACTGTTAATAATATTTCTGATGAAAACATTAGATCAAATCTTTTTGAGGAAATTGGACTATTACGAGTAGAAGGAGATGAATTAGAAAAAGCAGAAAAGATATCAGAAAAGTTTTATAAAAATGGGGATCTACTTGAAAATATTAGTAGAGCATATGCAAGAAATGGCGATGTAGAAAAGGTCTGTAATATATCTTTAAAAATGCTTAAAAAAGTTGAAGAATATATTGAAAAAGAAAAAATAGATGAAGCTATAAAACTAGCAGAAAATATATTTGATCAAGAATTTCAAACTTATGCGTTTGTAGAAATTGTAAATGCATGTAGAAAAAGAAAAAATCTTGAAAAAGCAAAAGAGATAGAAGCAAAGATTGATTTTGAAAAATTAAACAGTTTTTTAGGAGAAAAAATAGATTAAATCAAAAAAAGGTGTCTTTGCATATTTTTTATAATGTTTTTATAGTGGTTTTTTGATATTCTTTTTTAAAGATTTATGAAAGATTTTGAAATATTAAAAAAAAATTTACCATCTATTGAAAAAAAGTTAAATTATATTTTTAAAGATAAAAATCTTTTATTTCTTTCTTTTATGCATCCCTCGTTTGCAAATGAAAATAAATATTTTAAAAAAGATAATGAGAGATTAGAATTTTTAGGAGATTCTGTTTTAAATTTAATAGTCTCTTCTTATCTATATAAAATGTTTTCTGAAAAAGAGGGAATACTTACCTTTTTTAGGTCTAGATTAGTAGATGCTGATTCTTGTGCTTTCTATATAAAAGAATTGGATATTGATGGTTTTTTGCTTGTTGGCAAAGGAGAACAAGAGGATAACAGAGGAAAGAAGAGTATTTTAGCAGATTTTTTTGAAGCTATCATAGGAGCTATTTATTTGGATGGAGGCTATTTAAAAGCAGAAGAATTTTTTTTAAATAGCTTTAAAAAAAGTATAAAAAAAATTTTAGAAAATCCTATTAGAAATTATAAGTCAGAATTTCAAAATTACTGTCAAAAAATATATAAAAAAATTCCTTTATACGAAATTATAGAAGAGAAGGGAAAAGAGCATGAGAAGAGTTTTAAGGTAAGGGTGATTTTGGATAATAAAATTTTTGGTATAGGAAAAGGGTATTCTAAAAAGGGAGCAGAGCAAATAGCAGCTAAGGAAGCTATTGGTAAATTAAAAATTTAATGGTTTTTTATTTTTTGGAAATTTGGTAAAATATATTTTAAAAGAGGTTTTTATGACAATATTCCATAAAAAAGAAAATACCCTATATATGTGGAATAAAATTGAAAATTCATTGAGAGGAAAAGAAACAGACACTGCTCAACCTGCCCCAAATATAAATAAATCTGAATTAAATCGAAAAATCAGTAGGATAAATATTATAACCACTTTTGTGACAGGTATTTTTATTGGTCTAGCCTCTTTATCATTGTTAGCAGCTCCTCGTGTGCTTCCTTCTTCTGTTGTTCTTTTATTGGATAGATTGTCGCATTTTAACACGGCAATAAGATTTGGAATGCGGATATCACTTATTGCAATTCCAATACTTCTTTTTTGCTTTTTAGGAAGTTTTTTAGGTTCTTCTGCATCTACTCTTTTAATTCATAAAAAGTATGGCAAAGATTTGAAAAATATTTTTAGAAAAAATTATTATCCATATGAAGTTAATGATAAAATAGAATCAGATACGAGAAAGTTTTTAATTATTAATTTCATATTTTCTATATTAGCAACGAATATAGGAGCTATTTTAGGAGGGGCAACAGGAATAGGATTTTATTTTATCCCTATTAAAAATATTTATTTTAAGATTACAGCTATTTCTCTTCCTATATTAATAGGAGCTTCTTTAGGTAGTATTTGTGGTAATTTTTGTATAAAAAAGTTGTATAATCAGCAAATTTGGAAAAGAGTAAGAGTCTAATAAATCAAGAGTTACAAAATTTTAAAAAAATATTTTTCTATTTAAAAAAATTTTTTCGTAAAAATGTTTTTATTTTGATTTATTTTTGATAAAATATAAATATATGATTTTTTTTTCAAAGAATAAACCTAAGATAAAGGTAGAATCTACCAAAAAGGATAAATTTAGTGGTTGGCTTAAATGTACTAAATGCGATGAGATGATTCATATAAAAGAATTACAAGAAAAATTAAATTGTTGCCCTAAATGTTCCTATCATTACAAGATCTCTTCAAAAGAGAGAATAGACCTTTTAGTAGATGAGGGTTCTTTTCAAGTTAAATTTGATAATATAAAATCTAAAGATTTTTTAAAGTTTGTAGATTCTAAACCTTATGAAGAGAGGTTAAGAGAGGGAAGAGAAAAATCTAATGTGGATGAAGCAGCTGTTGTGGGAACATGTAAAATAGGAAAAATAGTATGTTGTTTAGGAGTATTGGATTTTGGATTTATGGGTGGATCGATGGGATCAGTAGTTGGAGAAAGGATAACTTCTATAATAGAATATGCATGTTTAAATAACTTATCTCTTGTTATTGTTTCTGCTTCTGGAGGAGCAAGGATGCAAGAGTCTGTTTTATCTCTTATGCAGATGGTTAAAACATCTCAAGCTTTAGCTAAATTAGACGAAAGCAGGCTTCCTTTTATTTCAGTTTTAACAAATCCAACAACGGGAGGTGTTATTGCTTCTTTTGCTTCGTTAGGAGATATTATTTTAGCTGAACCAGATGCTTTAATAGGATTTGCAGGACCTAGAGTTATAGAACAGACTATTAAGGAAAAGTTGCCAGAAAATGCTCAAAAATCTGAATTTTTATTAGAGAAGGGAATGATTGATTTAGTTGTTCCTAGAATAAAATTAAAAGAAAAAATAGTGTTTTTTTTAGATTTTTTAATTAATAATAAAAAAGAAGAAAAAAAATTGTTGGAAGAATTGTTGAAAAAAGATTTGGAATAGTTTTATCCTATTTAAAAGGAAAAAATGTTGAAAACAAAAAAAAATGTTAAAATTTCTAGTTATTTAGATATTAACTTGGTTTCTTTTTTACAAGCTAATTCTAGAGATGAGGCTATTTTTCAAATTATCGATAATTTAGAAAAATTTGAAAAATTACCAGATAGAAAATTATTTTATGATGCTATTATGAAAAGAGAAAATATTGTCTCTACAGGTATTGGAATGGGTGTAGCAATACCTCATGCAAAACTTAATCAGTTTGATGAATTTTTTATAGCTATAGGAATACAAAAAGGATTAAGTTTAGATTGGGATTCTTTAGATGGAACTTTTGTTAAATTGATCTTTATGATTGGAGGACCTGAAAATAGACAAAATGAATATTTGCAGATTTTATCTAGCCTTACTGTTATCATAAAAGATGAGAAATTGAGGAAACAGTTAATAAATGCTTTAACTAAAGAAGAGGTTATTAAATTACTTGTTAATTATTAAAATAAGGAGAGTTATTTGTGGATTTAAAAGTTAATGATGTAGCTGAACTTTTAAATATTTCAGAAGATGCTATTTATGAACTTTTGTCGGAAGGAAAAATTCCTGCTTATAAAATAGGGGGGGAGTATAGATTCGATCCTTTAGACATAGAGAGTTGGATAAGTCAAAGGAAAGATCCTGTAACTTTGGAGAGAATTCGCGAAACTTTAGGAAAAAAGTTAGGTTCTTTAACTTTTAGTTTATTTAGAGCTATTTATAGAGGAAGCGTTTTTGAGGATATAAAAGGAAAAGATAAGAAAGAGATTATAAATGAAGCAGTGAGAAGATTTTCTAAAGATTTGGATATGGATGCAGATGTTTTAACAGTTTTATTAACAGATAGAGAACAGTTGATGTCAACAGCTATAGGAGAAGGTGTAGCTATTCCTCATACAAGAGATTTTTTGATAGATAAACCTTATGATATGGTTTCTTTAGTTTATCCTCAAATTCCAATAGAATATGGAGCTTTAGATGGTAAAAAAGTTCATTCTCTCTTTTTTTTATTTGCAAGAGATAATAAAAACCATCTTCATCTTTTAGCGAAGATAGCACATTTTTGCAGAGCAAAGGAATCTATAGAATTTTTAATGCAAAAACCAAATAAAAAAGAACTTTTAAATTTTGTCAAACAGTGGGAAACAAAAATAAATCTTTCTTAAAAAATTATTTTTCAACAAATTCTATTTGATCTTTTTTTATTGTTATTAAATAGGTTTTTTCTCCTTCAGGATTGAGTAATAGCTTTTCAGCAAGAGGATCTTCTATATATTGTATTATTGCTCTTTTAAGAGGCCTTGCACCCATCTCTGGTTGATATCCTTTTTCTACTAAAAAATTTTTTGATTTATCATCTAGAGATAGATGGATAGATTGCTTTTCTGCTCTTTGTTTAAGCTCATTAAATTCTATTTCTATAATTTTTTTAAGCTCATTTAATTCTAAAGGATGAAAAACAATCCATGAATCTAGTCTGTTTATAAATTCAGGTTTAAAATGTTTTTTTAAAGCATCCCCTATTTTATCTTTCATGGTGTTATAATCTAAAGCTCCCTCTTGAGTTCCAAATCCCATTTTTGATTTTCTAATAAGATCAGCTCCTAAATTTGAAGTCATTATTATTATTGTATTTTTGAAATCTACTTTTCTTCCAAAAGCATCTGTTAAACTACCCTCTTCTAATATTTGAAGAAGTAGATTCATAACATCGGGATGAGCTTTTTCTACTTCATCAAATAAAATTACACAATAGGGTCTATGTCTTACTTTTTCAGTTAGCTGTCCGCCCTCTTCATATCCAACATATCCAGGAGGAGAACCAGTAAGTCTACTTATTGCAAATTTTTCCATATATTCTGACATATCTATTTGGATTAAAGCATCATCTCCTCCAAACATATGGTTAGCAAGTAGTTTTGCTAAAAGAGTTTTTCCTACTCCTGTTGGACCTAAAAATAAAAAAGATCCAATAGGCTTCTTGGGATCTTTTATATTAGCTCTACTTCGTTTAATAGCTCTACAGACTGATGAAACAGCTTCTTCTTGACCTATTATACTTGTATTTAATGTCTTTTCTAAGGCGATCACCTTTTCTCTTTCTCCTTCAGTTAGTCTGGTTATTGGAATTAATGTTTGTTTTGCAACTATTTTAGCAATATCCTCCTTATCTACTTTGGCTTTACTAGATTTTTCCCATTTTTTTGTACTTTTTATTAAATTATCTTGAAGGTCTTTTTCTTTGTTGTGTAATTGAGCTGCTAATTCATATTTTTGCTCATCTATAGCTTTTTCTTTCTCTGATTTTAATTTTTTAATATCATTTTCTAATTTGATTATGTTTTCTGGCTTATGAAGCATATGTATTCTTGAGTTAGCTCCAGCTTCATCCATTAGATCTATAGCTTTGTCAGGTAGATATCTTCCAGATATGTATCTGTCAGATAGTTGGACTGAATTTTTAATAGCTTCATCAGTATATATGCATTTATGATGTTCTTCATACTTGGGTTTTAAACCTTGTAATATAGCTTCACTCTCTTCGATAGAAGGTGGTAAAACATTTATTTTTTGAAAACGTCTTTCTAATGCAGCATCTTTTTCTATGTGTTTTCTATATTCATCTAATGTTGTTGCTCCTATACATTGAAGCTCTCCCCTAGATAATGCAGGTTTTAAAATATTTGAAGCATCTATTGCTCCTTCAGCTGCTCCTGCTCCTACTATTGTATGAAGTTCATCGATAAAAAGTAGAACATTTCCACTTTTTTTAATCTCTTCCATAACAGCTTTTATTCTCTCTTCAAATTGACCTCTATATTTTGTCCCAGCAATCATAAGAGTTAAATCTAAAGAGATTAATTTTTTGTTTTTTAAATTTTCTGGAACATCGCCTTTTACTATTGCATGAGCTAACCCTTCAACGATTGCAGTCTTACCTACTCCAGCTTCTCCAATAAGAACGGGATTATTTTTTCTTCTTCTGCATAGTATTAATATTAATCTCTCCACTTCATTTTTTCTTCCTATTACTGGATCCATTTTACCCTCTTTACACAGTTGGGTTAGATCATAACCATAAGCTTTTAAAGCGGGAGTCTTATCAAAAGCTTTATCCTGTGTTCTTCCAGCACCTGCATGAGCTTCTTCAGCAATAGGAGGTAATTGAAGGTTAAAAGTTTCTAGCTCTCTTAATATCTCCTTTCTTATCTCTTTTAGATCGATTCCAAACTTTTCCAATATCTCAGCTGCAATATTATCTTTTTCTCTTATAAGAGCTAATAGTAGATGCTCTGTCCCTACATAGTTATGATTTAAAATGGAAGCTTCTTCGTTAGCTGATTCAAAAACTTTTTTTGCTTTTTCAGATAATACAGGTTCGCCATAGGCTTGCATTTCTGGTCCAAAACCTACTTTTTTTTCTATCTCTCCACGAGCATTTTCATATGTTACATCGAAATTTCTAAGGATATTAACAGCTATTCCTTGCCCTAATTTTAAAAGACCTAAAAGAATATGTTCACAGCCTAGATAATTATGATTCATTTTTTGAGCTTCTTTTTTTGCTAATTTAATGGCTTGCTTTGCTCTATTTGTAAATTTATCAAACATCATTTTTAATTCCTTTTTTATTTTAATTGTAAATGGTATTTTCTTTTTTTGTAAAATGATGACTTTAAAGAAAGGATTATTATGAAAGTTATTTATGGTAAAAGAGAAGCAAAAAAAAATATGGATTTTGATAAAAAATTATTTAAGTCTTTAAAATTCAATACTTTTTGCATCCTCCATTTTTATGAATGGGAAAATCCCTCTATAACCTATGGAATTTTTGAAAAGCCTGAAAATTTTTTTTGTTTAGAAAAGATAAAGCAGATGAAAATAGATTTAACGAAGAGACCGACAGGAGGAGGGATAGTGTTTCATATGTGGGATATGGCATTTTCTTTTTTAATGCCAAGTAATCATAAATATTTTTTTTTAAATCCATTAAAAAATTATCATTTTGTTAATGGAATAGTTTTAAAAGCTGTTAAAGAATATTTTAATTTAAAAAATTTAAGATTAAAAAATTTTTTTTCTTTGAATAGATATAAAAGTTTTTGTATGGCTAATACTACAAAATATGATCTTGTTTATAAGGGTAGAAAGATTGCGGGGGCAGCTCAAAGAAAGGGGAAGGATGGGTATCTGCATCAAGGAAGTATCTCTTTAGCTTTTCCAGATAAAAAATATTTAGATAGTTTTTTTATAAAAAAAGATATTTTGAATGCTATTTTAGAAAATAGCTATCCTTTAATCTTAAAGGGAGAAGACTTAGATTTAACAAAAAAAATGCTGAAAGAGCTTTTAATAAAGTACTTTAAAAAAACTCTTTGTTGAAGCCATAATATAAAAAAGGAAAAAAAATTTATGAAAAAAAATGCTATTTCTCCTACTAGACAGGAGAATTATTCTGAATGGTATCTTTCAATTATTAAAAATGCAGATCTTGCAGAACACTCTCCAACACGTGGATGTATGATAATAAAACCATGGGGATATAGTATTTGGGAAAATATAAGAGATGTTTTAGATAGAATGATAAAAGATAGTGGACATCAAAATGTGTATTTTCCTCTTTTAATACCTATTAGTTTTTTTGAAAAAGAAGCAGAGCATGTTGAAGGTTTTGCAAAGGAATGTGCTGTTGTTACACATTGTAAGTTAGAGAAAAAAAAAGGAAAATTAATTCCTATTTCTCCTTTAGAAGAGCCATATATTATAAGGCCTACTTCTGAGATGATAATAGGAGAAGCTTTTTCTAGATGGGTTCAATCATATAGAGATCTTCCAATTTTAATAAACCAATGGGCAAATATTTTAAGATGGGAGATGAGGCCTAGAATGTTTTTGAGGACAACAGAGTTTTTATGGCAGGAGGGACATACGGTTCATCAATTTGAAGAGGAGGCTAGAGAAGAGGTAAAAAGGATGTTGGATATATATTCAAATATCTATCATCAATATTTAGCGATCCCTGTTATTAAAGGAGAGAAAACTGAAACAGAGAGATTTCCTGGAGCTGTCAACACCTATTGTATAGAAGCTATGATGCAGGATAAAAAAGCCTTACAAGCTGGAACTTCACATTTTTTAGGACAAAATTTTTCAAAAGCTTCTAATATCAGATATAATGATGAAAAGGGAGAGATTAGATATCCCTATTCTACCTCATGGGGTGTAACTACAAGACTTATTGGAGGAGTTGTTATGGTTCATAGCGATGATGATGGATTAGTTCTTCCTCCTAGAATAACTCCTTATCATGTGGTTATTCAACCTATTTTTATAAGAGAAAAGATAATGGCTTTTTGTAGAAAGTTAAAAGATATGCTAGAAACTATTAGATATAATGGTAATTTTTTAAAAGTAAAAATAGATGAAAGAGATATAAGAGGAGGAGAAAAGAAATGGGAGTGGGTAAAAAAAGGAGTTCCTATAAGGATTGAGGTGGGAGAAAGAGAGGTTGAAGAGAGAGTAGTTACCTTTTTTAGAAGAGATAACCACTATCAAAAGATTGTGGAGAAAGAAAAAAGTTTTATAGAAAACTTAGCTAAAATATTGGAAGATATACAAAATGATCTTTTGAAAAAAGCAGATAAGTTTTTAAATGAAAATATTAAAAGAATATCTTCTGAAAAAGAGTTTTATGAATTTTTTAAATCTGAAGGAGGATTTGCTCTTTGTCAATTTTCTTTAACAAAAGAGATAGAGGAGAAGATAAAAAAAGAGTTAAATGTTACTGTAAGATGTATTCCATTAGAAATACCTAAAGAAGAGGAAGAATGTATATTTAGTGGAAAAAGATGTTTTGATAAGGTTATTTTTGCAAGAGCATATTAAAAAGTTATGTTTAAGTTTTTAAGAAAGAATAGAAAGATCATATTAATAATAACATCTGCTGTTATTATATTATCCTTTTCCTTTTTTGGAACATATAATGCTATTTTAGATTCAAGAGAGAAAGTGAAAGATGAAAAAGTTTTTGAAATTAAAAATAAAAAGATATTTAGATCTGATTTAAATATCTTATCTTTTTTATTAGATAGAGAAAATAAGATTTTAAGAGAGAATAGCACCATATCTAAAGAGTTTTTTCAAACAAGAATTGTAGAATTACTTTTTGAAAAAAATATTGATAAACTATCTTTGGATTTTAAAAAAAGATTGGATAGAATAAAAAATTTTGATTTATATGTATATCCCTATAATCCTAATATATCTCTTGAAAATATTTTAAAAAATAAAAATCCGAAAATTTTAAGATTATTAAATGAGATTAAAAAAATAGAAAAAATTGATTTAAATACATTTAAAAAATTTTCTGAGTTATATATTGAGATAGATAAAGTATCTAAGATAGATATTCAAAACAAGTTGTTGTTACAACAAAAAAATTCTCCTTATCTTCCTTTAGATCGTAGTTTGTTTGATGTTAATTTTAATATTTTTCCTTTTTCTAATATATCCGAATGGTTAGGAGAAAGTTTTTTAGATATTATTTTTAAATTTATATTTGAGGTAGCGGATTTTTTTGAAGATGGGAAAAAAGAGATAAAAAAAAAAGAGGTGGAGGTAGAACTTTTAAAATTTTATCCTGAAAGTAATAGGAGATTGGTAAATATATGGAAAAAAGTTTTGCTTTTTAAAAAATATATGCAACAAGAGGAAAAAAATCTTTTTTTAGATAATCTTTGTTTAAAAAAAATCTCTTCCTATGCAGATAAGAAAGCTAAATTAAAAATTTTTAAGCTTCCAAAATATTTAATATTTAAAGAGTTTAAAGATTTTTTAAAACTGCTTTTATATTTAGAGATAACATCAGATGAAGAAAAAAGCTCTTTTTCTACAAAATATAAAAGGGTGGAAGAGATAGAAAAAAAATATCCTTCTCTTATAGAAAACCATTTTATTGTTGAAATAAAAAAAACAGATATGGATGAAGCAGGGACAAAGATATCTGAAAAAAAACTTTGGCAATGGCAGGTTGATGAAAAAAATTATAAAAAATTAAAGGATAGATTTTATATTTTAAATTCTTTTGAAGATGATACGGAGGATAAAAGATTTAATGCTTTTGAGAATATCTCAGCTAATAGAAGGAAGGAGATCGATGAATATTCTAGAAAAGAGATGGTAAAAGAAAATAAAGATATTATAAAAAATATCTTATCAGAGAAAGAAAAAGAAAAAAAAGATTTATATATTCGTGGGGTAGATAGCTTTCCTGTTTTAGAGGGGGTTAGTAATAAAAATCTTATTAAGCTTTTAGAAAAAAAATCTAAAAATTTATTTTTTTGTTCAGATAATGAAGAGCTGTATTATCAGATAAATTGCTTATCAAAAAAGGAAAAATCTATAATATCTTTTAAAAAAGGGATGGAAGATAAGACATTGGAAAATATTTTAAATAATATTTTATATTCATTTTATAAAGATTTAAAAAAAGATAATTTTGATATTACAAAATTATCTTTGAAAAAATCTTTTAATGAGATAATCAGTTTTCTTAAATATGATAGTGAAAAATTTGAAGAGGTAGAAGATAAGGTAGGGATAATTTATTTTTCAGATGTTTTAGGAAGAATTGATGAAAGAATGCCAGACTTTTTTAAAAAAAATGATCTAAATAAAAAAGAAAAATATTTTATTTTTTCTTTTTTATATCTTTACATGGATAAGATAAAGAATGGTTTAATTAATAAAATCATAGAAGAAAAAGAGTTAATGGATGATAAAAATCAATGGAAGTTAGAGATATTTGATAAAGAGATTAGTAGAGTTTCTAAGAGTAAAGATACTTTTGAAAGTTATATATATAGAGCTTTTAATGATTTGATATTTGAAAAAAAGTTAAAAGAAGATAGTTATTCAATGGTTAACTTGGAAAAAGATCTATTTGCTGATGAAGTATTCTTTTTTAAGTTTTTAAAAAGGAAAAAACCTGGAAAAATACCTTTTGAGAGGTTTAATGAGATAAAAGAGGTTATTCTTAATGAAGCTAAATATAAGCTAGCAGAAGAGATATTAAAAAAAAATCTTTAAGAGAGCTTTTGGATAAGGTTAAGGAGATTTTTTATAATAAATTTTCTTTGCAGCTTAAAATAATTTTTTAACATTAAAAAGTTGTATTTTTATTAAATATTTCAGTATAATATATGCATGAGTATTTCACCTAATTTTAACAAAATAATTGCTCCTGACAAAGTTCAAAGTCAAAAATATAAGCAACAATGTTTAAAGAAATCTATAGGGTTTGTTATTACAACTGTTGCTTCAGTAGCTTTAGGATTAAGTGCTTATGCGTTATTATATTTTATTCCAATGCAAAGAATAATAAAATCAATAGGATTTAAGATTTCTTCTAGATCATATAAAATTATTCAAGTTGCTTTACCTGTTATTATTGGATCTAGTCCTTTTGTTGTTGGAAGTCTTTTTTTAGGTGGTAAAAGTGTTTTTGAAAGATTTAAAAATAAAGAGGATCTAAAAAATAAAGAGGATCCAAAAATAATAGACATAAAAAAGTTATTGAAAGAATTAGACTCAATGGATCTAAATAATGAAAATATTAATGAGTTTGTAAAAAAGATTAAAGAATGTTTTGAAGAAAAAGAAGTAGAACAAATGTTAGAAATGCTTAAAAATAATGGATATATTAAGAGGAGCACTTATTATTATTGGGAGAATGTACAAAAGATTGAAATTAATGAAAAACATAAAGATAAAGTAAAAGAATCAATAAAACAATTTTTAGAATATGTTTTGGAAAAAAATAATTTATTAAAAGAATTAGATTTAGTGGATTTAACAAAGTATACTGATTTTATTAGTTTTTTTGAAAAAATTAAAAAATTTGATGCAGAATATTCAAAAAATATGATAAATTACATTAATGAATTAGAAAAAAAATTGGAAGATTCCTATTTTGTAAATAGCAATAATAATGAGCAGATAAAAAAAATGATATGGTATCCAGACAACTCTTTTAGTTTAGAAACATTAAAAAACATGTTAAAAGAATTTTTAAAACTTTTCTAATAAAAATGAATTAAAAATAAAAAAAATCGTTAAGATTTGAGATAAAATTTTATTAAAAAAACAAAATTTTTTAAAATAATTTTCCTAAAAAATAATTTTTCTTTTCTTAAAAATATCTAAAAAAGATAGTTTTGTTTCCTTTTTAAAATTATTTATTTTAAATTGATCTTAAAAAGAGAGGCTTTTATATGGTTGACATAAAAAAATTTAAAGATGAGAAATATAACCTATCCATAACTTCTAAGAATGTTGCAATTACTAGTGCTATAGAAAAATATATTTTAGAAAAGGTAACTAAACTAGATAGATTTTCTGAACATATAGTAGATATTGTTGTTACCTTAGATCTATTAAAAGTTGCTAATATTGTGACGATAAACATGAAAATTTTTCGGTTTATGTTAAGAGTACAAGCTAGAACAGAAAATTTATATTCAGCTATCGATAAAGCTTTTGAAAGGCTTATTAAACTTATGAAAAAATATAAAGATAAAATGCAACATTATCGATTTAAAGAACCTCAAGGAGTAGAAATTGCAGTAAGAGTTTTAAAACCGGTATCTTATGTTGAAGAGATAAATGAACAGATAGAAGATGAAAATTTAAAGGAAGAGGAAGAGTTATATAAAATACATGAAGTTGTTTCTCAAGAAACTATGCCAATTGTTGTGTTAACACAGGATGAGGCTGTCTTGAAATTAGAATTTTCAAAAGATCATTTTTTAGTATATAAATCTGAAGAAGATAAAAAATTAAAGATTATGTATAAAAGGGAGGATGATAAAATAGGATTAATATCTGTAGAAAAATAATGGATGAGATAATAGACCCTATTAGAAAGGTTAAAATAAAAAAGTTGCCAGAAGAGATGGTGAGACAAGAGCTTTTAAATAAGATGATCTTATTAGGGTATCCTAAGGAATATATAGCAGTGGAAAAGGATCTTAAAAGTTTACCTCATCTTAAAGATACAGATTATAAATTCCCACAAAGAAGGATAGATATTATATGTTTTTCAAAAAAAATAAATATTTATCCTATTTTATTAATAGAGTGTAAGGCTGAAAAAATAGATGAAATAGCAGAACAGCAGGTTATTGGATATAATTATTTTGTTAATGCATATTTTTTTTCTTTGGCTAATAAAGAAGAAATTAAAACTTATTGGTATGATAAGAAAAAAAATAGATATTTGTTTGTAGATTTTCTACCATCATATAAACAACTTATATATGCTATCGAAGATAAAGAATTGCTCTGAAGAAGAATTTGAGAAAAATCTGAAAATCTTTGAAAAAAGATTTTTATCTGATTTTTCTAAAAAGTTTTTTTTTCTAAAAAATATTAAAAAAAAACAAATTGTAAAAAATAATTTTCAGATAAAAGATTATGAAAAAATAAATTTTTTAGAAGATGAAATAGATACCCTTATAATATATGGAATTGAAGCAGGATATTTTTATTTTTTTTTGAAAAAATTTATAGAAGATAAAAAAATAAAAAAGATTATTTTTTTAGAAGAAGATTTTTTTTTATTAGAAAGATTTTTGAAAAAAAATATTGCTAAAATAATTTTAAAAAATAAAAAGATAGAGATCTGTTTTATTACTGATTTAAAAGAGGATCTAAAAAATATTATATGGAATAATGTTCTTTCAAAAAATAAAATTGTCTCTTTTTATAAGAGTAAAATAAAGAAAAACAGATTTTTTGAAATAAAAAAAATATTTGAGCATTTATCTCTTGGAATAGAACTTTTAGGTTATAATTATAAAGATTTTGGGAAAAAACATTTTAAAAACTTTTTTTTTAACCTTTCTAAAATTAAAAAGTTTAGAACTATTGTTGATTTGAAAGATGCGTTTAAAGATATTCCTGCTATTATTTGTGGGGCAGGCCCCTCATTAGAAAAAGATATGTTTCATATAAATAATTTAAAAGATAAAGCTATCATATTTGCAGGAGGGACAGCAATAGATATTTTATTGAAGAATAATGGTTTTTTTCATTTTGCTGCTAATATAGATAAAAATATTAGTTTTAATAATTCTATTTTTGATAGCTTTTTTTTATATCAAAATCAGCTTTCATATCAAAATTTAAATAGCATTAATGGAGAAAAAATTTTAGCTTTAAATTCTTCAGAATATCCCTTAGAAAAAGAGATATGTAGAAGATTGAAAATAGATGATGGTAAAATAGATATTGGATGGACTGTTGGTACATTTTTAATAAAAATAGCAGAATTTTTTGGATGTAATCCTATAATTTTGACAGGGTTAGATTTTTCTTTTAAGAAAAATAAATATGCTAAGATAGATAAAGAGGATAAGGAAAAAATATTTTTAAAAGATAAAAATATTTTTAGTAGAAAAGATTGGATTTTAGCTGTTTCATGGATAGAAGATTTTATATTTAATAATAAAAAAATATTTTTTTGTAACACTGTAGATAGTGGAATGATAAAAAATATTTTATCTATTCCTTTGTTAGAAGTAGAGAAAAGATTTTTAAAAGAAAAAAAAGATATTATTTCTATTATCCATCAAAAACTACAAAGTAAAGAGGAGATAAATATAAAAGAGATAGAAAAAGTTATTGATGATTTGGAATATGATATAGAGATATGTATAGATAGTTTTAATCGTTTATCATTTAAAAACCTTGAAAATAATATTTTTTATAAATTACATCTCCAACCTATCTGGAATATTTTTAAATATTTTTTTAAAAATAAAATAGATATGAAAAATAAAACGATATATAGAATAAATAAAATTGTTTTTTTTAAAAATGTATCTAAAGAGTTTTTAAAAGAGGTTAAGATATGGAGAAATATGCTTTAGAAGAGAGTAAATTAATAATAAAAGATGAGGAGATAAGGATAGATATAGAGGAAGATTTTTTTCTTCCTAGTTTTGGGAAAAAGTATAATGAATGTGATGTTGTTGTAAAAAGAGATAAAAAAGTAAAAGAGGTATTTTTTGAAAAAGATAATAAAAAATTTGGAGAAAAGATTGTATTATATGAAAATGGAGTTATAGCATCATCCTGTTTTTATCTTTATGATGAGTTACATGGCCCTTCTACCTTTTATTCTAAAGATAAAAAAATTTTATCTATTACTTGGTTTTATAAAGGTAAAAGAGAGGGTAAAAGTAAAAGGTATTATTCTTCAGGTAAGATCTATTGTATAGAGAGATATAAAGATAATTTAATGGAGGGAGAGCAAAAATATCTTTATGAAAATGGAAGATGTAGGTCGATGATCTATTATAAGAAAGGCATTTTATGTAAGAAAGCTTTGTTATATTGGGATAATGGAAATATTAAAAGAGAGGTTGATTTTGAGGAGGGGAGAGATAATATTTATGATGAAGAAGGATCTTTGATATATGAAAAAAAATAAGGTTTTTAAAAAAAATTTAGATCTTTTTGTAAAAAGATATCCTTATTTTATTTTTTTTAAAGATTTTGTAACTTTACCAAAAAAAAATAAAAAGAAAAAAAATTTTTCCTTTTTGAATTTAAAAGATAAAGAGGTTGTTTATGTATATGGATTAGAGATAAATGATATGTATTTTTTTTTAAAAAGATGGATAGAAAAAAAAAATAGAGATCTTATTTTTATAGAAGAGGATAAAGATAATTTTTTTTTATTTTTGCAGGAAGAAGAAGCTTATGAGATTATAAAAAATCCTAATATACATATCTATTTCAAATATGAGGATGAAGATCTTTTTTTAGATAAAATAATTAGAAATTTCCCATTAAATAAAATAGAGATATTAAACAATTCTGAAGAGAAAAAATTTTTAAAAATAAAAGAAAAAATTCTTAGAAAGGTTGTATATCATTCAGCTTCTTTTGTTGATAGCCTTTATTCTTATATGAATTTTAAAAATTTTAAGGAAAATATAAAAAAATTAAATAAATCATTTTTTGTTAACTCTTTGAAAGATAAATTTAAAAATATTCCAATAATAATTTGTGGAGCAGGAACTTCTTTAGAAAAAAATATTGATCTTTTAAAAAAATTAGATAATAAAGCATTAATAATAGCAGGAGGATCTGCCATAACAGCTTTATCTTACCATAATGTTTTTCCCCATTTTGGTGTTGTTATAGATCCTAATTTAGAAGAGTTTGAAAGGATGAAAAAATCAACTTTTTTTGAGATACCTATCCTTTATACTACAAGAGTACATAAAGATGTTTTAACAGCATTTAATGGAGCTTTGGGATATTTTAAATCTTCTGCAGGAGGCATAGAAGCTAAATGGATAGAAGATAGATTGAATATAAAAGGAGAGCTTATAGATAAAAAGTTGGATAGAGAAGCTTTTTCTGTTACAACTATGAACTTAGCTATAGCTAAGTTTTTAGGGGGTAATCCTATAATATTATGTGGGGTAGATCTGTCTTATAATGAAGGAAGGCGCTATTGTTCAGGAGTTGTTTCTAATAATTTTTTTTCAAAAAATAAGGATTTAAAGGATTGTGGAGATATTATTTTTGAAAAAAATAATGTTAAAGGAAAAAAGGTAAAAACTAATTTAAGATGGATAATGGAAGCTGATAGTATCTCTTCATATATAAAAAATTTTAAAAATTTAAACATTATAAATGTATCTGAAGGAATAGAGTTGAGAGGTGCGGAGAATAGAAGTTTAAAAGATATTTTTAAAATTTTTAAAGAAGAGATAGATTTAAAAGGATATATCCATAACCTTATTAATGATAGTTATTTAAATTTAGATGTTAAAAAGTTTTTTTTTGAAATAAAAAAAAGTTTTTTAAGATCAAAAAAAAATGTTTTCAATATCTTAAAAGAGATAAAAAAGATCATAGATAATAAAGAATTTGAGAGAGAAAATAGTTCTGGTATTATTTTAGAAGAGTTTGAGTTAGAGAGAGAGGTTGCATATAATTATTTTTTGAAAGAAGCTAAGGATGCTTTTATTAGATATTTACATAGATATTATAAACCATTTAATGAGGGATTTAAGAAAAAAGATCATTGGAATATGAGATATGATTATTGGAAAGGTATTTATTCTATAATAAAAAAATATAATTAATAAGATTTTTTTATAAACTTGATATGACTATTGTTTTTATAATAAAATAGTATTATGAAATTAGCAATAGTTGGAAGACCTAATGTAGGTAAATCATCTTTATTCAATAGAATCTGCAAAAAAAGAGTTTCTATTGTAACAGCCGATGAAGGAGTTACAAGAGATAGGATATATTTTGAAACAGATTTTTTTGGTAAAAAATTTGAAATTATAGATACAGGGGGAATAGTTATTAACTCTAAAGAAAATTTTTTAAAAGAGATTCTTTTTCAAGCTAATGTTGCTATAGAAGAAGCTGATGTTATTATTATGGTGGTGGATGGTAAAGTAGGGCTTACTCTTTTAGATAAAGATATTTCTAAAATTTTGATTAAATCAAATAAAAAAATAGTTTTAGCTATCAATAAAATAGATGATTTAGAGAGAGAATATAAAGTAGAAGAGTTTTATAGTTTAGGAATAAAGAGTATTATAAAAATATCTTCTCTTCATGGATATGGGATTGAAGATTTATTAGAAAAAGCATTTGAAGGGATAGATGAAAAAGATAATCAGATAGATTGTTCTATAAAGATTGCTATTTTAGGAAAGCCTAATGTAGGAAAATCAACCTTTTTAAATTATTTGTTAAAGGAAAAGAGAGCTATTGTTAGCAAAACTCCTGGAACTACTAGAGATTGTGTGGATTCAAAGATAGAAATAAATGGAAATATATATAATTTTATTGATACAGCGGGGATAAAGAGAAAAAATAAGGAAAAGGATATTATAGGTAAATTTTCTTATATAAGAACGATGGAAGCTGTGAAAAGAGCAGATATTTGTATTTTGATGATAGATGCTATTGATGGTATTAGTAATATTGATAAAAAGATATTATCTTATATTAAAGAAAATGGTAGAGATATCATTTATTTAATAAATAAATGTGATCTTTTATCTGATAAGAAAAAAATTAATCAATGGATAGAGGATAATAAAGTACAGGGTTTTTTAGCTTCTGCTAAAACAGGAGAAAATATAGATAAAATTTTTTATTTTATAGAAAAAATAAGAAAAATGCAAAATACTAAAATACCTACATCGGAATTAAATAGATTTATGGATCTTTGTATAAAGAGATGTCATCCTACTATGATTAAAGGAAAAAGACTTAAAATTTATTATTTAACTCAGATAGGAACAGCTCCTTTAAAATTTTTACTTTTTGTGAATAATCCTTTTCTTTTTGAAAATTCATATAAAAAATATCTTATTAATCAGTTTAAAAAAATGTTTTCTTTAGAAGGTGTTTCTCTTTTTTTTAATATAAAAAAAAGAATTTAATATTTTTAAAATATTAAAAATAATTTTTTTTTTTGTTATTACTATAATTATGAAAAGAAGAGTTTTTAAAACAGATGTATCTGCTTTACCATTTTTTAGAGATATAAAAAAATATAACCCAAATTTTATTAAATATGATCTTTTATCTTCTTTTTCTGTTGCTCTTTTAACCATTCCTCAATCTATAGCGTATTCTATGTTAGCAGGATTGCCACCTATTGCAGGATTGTTTTCTGCTATTTTTGGATGTATTTTTGTAGGATTTTTTGGTTCTTCTAAATATTTGATACCTGGACCTACAACAGCTATGGCTATTCTTATACAGACTAGCATTTCTGATGTTATATATAATTACTTTCCCACTATTCAAGGAGCAGAGAGAGATGTTTTATATCTTAATATTTTATTACATATTGTGTTGATAATAGGGATTGTTCAAATAATCTTTGGATTTTTTAATATGGGGAAAGTATTACATTTTGTGAGCAGATCAGTAATTTTAGGGTATTTTGCGGGAGTTATTATTGCTATTTTTGTAAATCAGCTTTATCCTCTTTTTGGAATAAGCGATTCTCTTAATTCTAATCCTACTATTTTAAAATTTTTTGATGTTATCTTAAGGATAAAAGAGATAAATATTTATAGTTTAATGTTAGGAGCGTTAGCAACGGGATTTTTAATTTTTTTTAATAGGAAATTTCCTAAAATTCCAAATTCTTTTTTAATGATAATTATCATCTCTCTGATAGTCTATTTTTTTAATAGATATCTTTTAAAAGAAGATTTTCATATCTTTTCTATAAAAGATATAAAAATTTTTACTTTAGAAAAAATTAGATTTCATCTACCTTCTTTAAATTTTAAAATAGTAAAACTTATATTCCCTTCAGCTTTAGCTATCTCTTTATTAGGTATTTTAGAGATATTTTCTGCTTCTAAATCTATAGAAGAGGAGAGTAAAAATGATATAAATTATAATCAAGAGGTGTTTTCTTTTGGATTAAGTAACCTATTTTTATCTATGATATCATTTGCTATGCCTGCTTCTGGAAGTATTTCTAGAACTCTTTTTAATTATAGACTAGGAGCTAAAAGTAGGATCTCTGCTATTTTATCGGGTATATTTGTTGCTATTTGCATTTTTTTTGGATGGGTATTTATAAAACATATTCCATTAATTGCTTTATCGGCTATTTTGATAGCTTTATTACCAACTTTTTTAGATTATAGACAAATTAAGTTTTGTTTTACTGTAACTAAAGGAGATGCTTTAGTATTTTTATTAACTTTGTTTTCTTGTCTTGTATTTAGCTTGAGTGTTGCTTTTTTTATAGGTATTACTTTATCGATTATCTTTTATTTAAGAAGAGCCGCAGTTCCTCATGTTGTTGAATATTTTTTTAATAAATCTGGAAGGTTGGTTTTATTATCAGAGAAAAAAAGAGTTTATAGTAAGATAAGAATTATTGGTATAGCTGGAGAACTTTTTTTTGCTAGTGTTGACCTTTTTCAAAAAGCTACTCAGAAAGTTTTAAAAGATTCATATGTTAAAGTGATAATTTTAAGACTTAACAATGTATATTATATGGATGCTTCAATGTGTTATGCTATTTTAAAATTGTATGAGCATTTGAAAAGTAGCAATCGATATTTTTTAATATCGGGGGTGACTCCAGAAATAGGAAAGATCTTTTTAAGATCAGGGTTTTTAAAAAAGATAGGAAAAGAAAATATTTTTTTTACTGATGAAACTCGCCCTCAACTTTCTACATGGAGAGCTTGTTTAAGGGCGGGAGAATTAACTGTTTAATTTTTTTGAATATCTTTTATTATATGAAGAGCATGTTCCCCACATAAAACCTGTAAATGTAGAAAAAAAATGAATAGATAAAAAAGAGGATATTATAACAGGAAAAGTTGCAGAAGTGATTTTTTTTATTAAAGAAGAACTTTTTTTTAAGAAAAATATTCTTCCAACTATAGGACCTAAAGAAGATAAAACTCCAACTGATATAGAAAAAAGATATCCTATTAATAAAAATTTTATAAATAAACAAATAGAAGGAATAATAGCATCTTTTTTTGAGATGCGACCTAACATAAAACCTCCTATTATATGTATTATTAAAGAAGAACCTATTGTTGTTGATAAGATATTTGTAAAAAATAATATGGTTATTTTTGTAATTAAGTATATTTGATCGGATAAAATAAAAAAATTGGTTATTATGGAAGAGAAGGAAGCAGTTAAAGATACTATAGGAGTAAAAGAGATGATAGCTAATACATTTAATAACACTATTTTTGAGATGATGTTTGTACATAAGGTTAATTTTTTAGAATTAATTAAATGATTTATTTTATTAAAAATATTTTCTTGTGCTATTTCTTTGACCATATAAATAAATTTTTTTAATTTTGAATTATTTATAATTTTATATCAAATGGTTTTTTATGGAAGCAAGGGAAGTTACAGGAAAAGTCTGATTCTCGGATGTAGTTTGATTTGTTATTTTTTCCAAATCTATCATATTTTTTAGTGCTTTAAACACTATTGATTTTCTAGTAGAAAAATATTTTTCTTTACCTGCAATTTTCATCAAATTCCTATATTTATTGAGTTGCATATTATTTTTTTGTTTTTTATTTATTTAAAACCTGAACTTTGGGGTGTGCCGTAGAAACATAAGATATGGGAGACAAAATATGAAAATATAAAGCTATAGAAGAAATGGTGGAAGGCCCACCGAAGACGATCACCAGAGATAGTTTTCAAACTACCTCAAGCTGCTATTGTAAAGAGCAATGGTAGTGAGCATTGAGGGAAAGTCAAACAAGATTTGGCAAGTGGATGTCAGAAAGATGAATAAAACTGAATCATTGTTGAAGCATCGTAAGCGGGGAAAATTAGTATCAAAACTGGATGGTACCTGAGGATCCAGGATAAGTCTATAAGTAGATCTGGAAGCTGTGTAGACGGTACTCGGTGTGAAGATGACATGATTCTGACATAGGTTCTTCTATGGAACTACGGGAACCAGTCGCTTTGATGATAAAGGAGAAATCCAAGTAGCTAAAACTACAAGGATAAGAGTACTAAAGCAGAGAACTGGGGCGGATCAGTCTGTATGAGTTGAGAATTTGTTGTAATGACAAAGGAGCAAAGGGACTGAATTAAGCAGTCAAATTTAATAAACAACCGAAAGGGAGGAAATATTTGATGTCCTAGATAGAACCTGACCTTACATACAGGTTTTTTCATCACCTTTTTCTGTCAGGTGTTGTTTATCTAACATCTTTTCAAAAGCAAGATGTTTAGATTCT
>Ga0111177_104_pt1 | contig 42289 bp, 36 predicted proteins | sample DeeMarSWOR324_28_FD_80230 | JGI IMG/M metagenome (GOLD analysis project Ga0111177, IMG submission 80230) | Chlamydiae bacterium SM23_39
TGTTTTATTGTATTTATTCATAAAAAAAAATATATGTATTAAAAACATATAATTCAAGATTTTTTTTTAAAAATTCATCCAACGATTAAAATCGTTGGCTTTCTCTTTTGCTTTTTCGTAATTTTTCCTCATGTTCCTTTTTGGTGAAACTTACTAAAGGACTAGATAAAATTTTTTGAAGATCTTTTTGTGCAATTAAATTTTGCGCTTTTTTAGATATTTTTTCTAAAGAAGCATCAGAAAAATTATTTTTAATACTTTCATCACTTAGATCTACAGGATCAAGAAAAGTGCATTTAAAAAAAGGTTTTAAAAAAATCATGTTTTAATTATACAACATAAAAAATTAAAGCCTAATTAAAAAATTAAAAGAATTCATTATAAGCAGCTTATAAAATCCATCCTATAATATAAGCCCCTCTACTAAATAATTAAAAATAACCCCTAAAATTTTTATAAAAAATAATAACTTATTGCAAAGTAATTATTTTTTTCTTATTATAAATTAAAAAAACTTTTTTAAAATGAAAAGAACATATCAACCAAGCTGTAGAAAAAGAAAAAAAACCCATGGCTTCAGAGTAAGAATGAAGAGCAAAAATGGTAGAAAGATCTTAAATAGGAAAAGAAGAAAAAACAGAAAAACATTAAGTGTGTAAAAATCTCATAAAAAAGGAAATTAAAGGAGATCTTTTCAATTTAATCTACTTTCCATCTTACAAAACAAAAATGATAATTTCTATTTCTAAAAAACTAGGAAAAGCTATTTTAAGAAATAAAATAAAAAGAAGGATACGAGAATCTTTTAAAAATCAAAAAATAGATAAATTGAACTTAAAAATAATAGTAAAAAAAGAAGCACGATCAGCAAAATATTTAGATATAAATAATGAATTAAAAAATTTAATTCATCAAATAAAATTTTAAAATCTACTTATGCCCTGCTAATTCTTTATCTTTTATCCCACTTATCTGTTCTCTATAACATTTATAACATACAGGATAATACAACTCTTCAGCTCCTAATTGAATAGAAGGACCTGTCACAGCAGCCTTTCCATTAACATGCTTTAAATTTAAAATTCCTTTTTTATTACAAAAATAACAGGTAGATTTTATCTCTTCTATAGAATCAGCTAACTCCATAAGTCTTTTAGAACCCTCAAATAATTTACTTTTAAAATCTGTTCTAAGGCCATAGCAAATAACAGGAATATCAACTTTAAAAGTTATATCTCTTAGTTGATCTATAAGATAGGAACTTAAAAATTGAGATTCATCTACTAAAATACAACTTATGCCAACAAAACTACTAAATTCCAATTTCGTATCTACCTGAACTAATAGATCTGCCGTCATTTCTAATCCAGCTCTAGATCTAATATTTTCCTTCCCAAAACGATGATCTAATTCTGGCTTTATAAGAAAAACCTCTTTTCCCTGCTGTCTATAATTATGAGCAACAGCTAAAAGATTAAGAGTCTTAGCACTACCAACAGTACCATGTCTAAAATAAAGTTTAGCCATAAAAAACTCCTTAAAGATTTTACCTTTTATACTAAACTTTAATATTTTTTTAAAACAAACAAAAAAATAAAAGCCGAAGTTTTTGCTTCGGCTTAATCTATTTTACTTTTTCTTAGCTTCTTTAACACAAACTTTTGCAAAAAGATTATAGAAAAAAGCAATCACTGCTCCTATAATCATTCCCAATACAAATCCCCATAAACCTCCAATAATTCCGCCTATAAAAGTTGCACTAAAACCAACATAAAAAGAAGAAAAAAGTTCAACTAAAGAAACTCCCCATCCTAAAGCAGCTACCCAGCCTAAAAAAATCATAGATAATCCCCAGGTAATACCTAATGAAAGTGCAAAAGATTTAATATTTAAACATATACAATTCATATCTTCCTCCTAAATTGCATCTACTTTCTCTTTATAATAAAATAATTTAATATGCAATAAAATAGAGATATTATACAAATGCGCATTTGATAAATTATCTATTCATAAAATAAAAAATGCTTTTATAATATCTCTCTTAATAGCTTAAAATGCCTCTCCTTGACTTTTTATTTTTTTTAAAATACTCTTTGAATTAATTGCAAAATGAAACCTATGATCTACCACTTTAAAGATCATTTGATCTCTCCACAAAAATTGGATATAAAATCTATATATGTAATTGCAAAATTAAAACAACATGGTTATACAGCTTACTTAGTAGGAGGTAGTGTTAGAGATCTTCTTCTTAAACAAATTCCAAAAGATTTCGATGTATCCACTTCAGCTAAACCTGAAGAGATAAAAAAAATATTTAAAAACTGCTTTTTGATTGGTAAAAGATTCCGTCTTGCTCATATAAAATTTGGTAAAAAAATAATAGAGGTATCTACTTTTAGAGCTGGTGAAATAACTTCTGCTTTAATAGAAGAAAACAACATTTGGGGAACAGCACAAGAAGACGCATTTCGTAGAGATTTCACAATTAACGCTCTTTTTTATGATCCAGAAAATCAAACAATAATAGATTATGTTGGAGGAATTGAAGATTCAAAAGAAAAAATATTAAAAACAATAGGAGATCCTAAAATAAGATTTACTCAAGATCCTGTAAGAATGATAAGACTTTTGAAATTTAAAGCTAGATTTGATTTTACAATAGAAAAAAAAACTCTTTTAGCTTTAAAAAAATGCAAAAAAGATATAAAAAAAAGCTCTCAAGCAAGAATATTAGAAGAACTTTTAAGAATGTTAGAATCGGGATCTTCTGAAACATTTTTTAAATTACTTCAAGAACATGGACTTCTATTTTATCTGCTTCCAAAAATTAATTTATTCCTCAAAGAATCAAAAAAAATATATGAGCTATTAAAACAAGCTGACATTTATACTTGTAAACATGGCTCATTATCTTTAGATAGATCTATCTTATTAAGTTGTTTAGTTTTTCCAATTTTAGAAAAAAAAATATCTGACAAAGATTTAAATTTATTCCATATCTCTCAAGAAGCAAAAAAAACAATAAATAATATCTTTTCACCCTTTTTTCATCTTTCAAGAAAGATAAAAATTAATATGATTTCTATACTAACAACTCAATTCCGATTTACTACTACATTTAAAAAAAAGATAAAAATCCCAAAAGATCCCTCATTTATTCTTGCTCTTCAATTTTTTAAATTGCGTGCTATGCATCAAAAAACATTTTTTAAAAAATATAATATATGGCATGAAAGGTTTATAAGTTCTCATAAAAATAAAAAATTTCTATCAAAAACTTGAATAGTAAAATACTATTAAGATATCCTTTTATTGAAATTATGAAAAAATATGATCTATTCATCTTTGCTGGAGAGAGAAGCGCTGAAATATTAGCAATAAATTTAATAGAAGAAATATTAAAAAAAAAGAACCTCTCACTTTGTGGTGTAACGGGCCCAAAGATGAAAAAAATGAAAATAGATACTATCCTCTCTTTAAAAGATTTCGAAGTAATGGGTTTTTTTGGAATATTAAAAAAACTACCCTCCTTAATAAAAAATTTTTTTTATTTAAGAAAAACTATTTTAAAATTAAATCCTAAAGTATGCATCTTTATAGATTATCCTGACTTTAATTTAAGATTAGAAAGATCTCTTAAAAAAAAAGGTTATAAAGGAAAAATTATCCATTATATATGCCCATCAATATGGGCTTGGAGAAAAAAAAGGATAAAAATTATGGAGCAAAGCATAGATCTACTTCTCTCCATATTTCCCTTTGAAAAAAAATATTTTAAAAATTCTACTATAAAAATAGATTATATAGGTAACCCTTTAATAACTAATTTAAAAAAATATGCGTATGAGAAAAATTGGAAATACTCTACAAATGCTTTAATAGGAATATTCCCTGGGAGTAGAGAAAAAGAGATAAAAAACAATCTACCTATTCAATTAAAAATTATTTCTAAAATTTTTAAGAAATACCCAAATTATTGCTTTGTAATATCTATAGCTGATAAAAGTCTAGAGAATATAATATATGCACTATCTGCAAAATATAAACTTATTTTAAAAGAAAGATTAATATTTTATCCCTCCTTAAAAAATTATGACCTTATGAAACATCTAAACTTTGCAATAGCCACCTCAGGAACTGTAAATTTAGAATTAGCTCTCCATAAAATACCTACAATAGTGATATACAAAATAAAACCTCTAGATCTTTTGATAGCAAAAAATATTTTAAAAATAAAACTACCCTATTATTGCATTGTAAATATTTTAGCTAATAAACTTGTCTTTCCAGAACTATTTGGATCAAATTTAACAGAAGAATCTCTTTATCATTTAACAAATAAGATGTTAAATGAAAATAGTTTTAAAAAAAATATTATCTTTAATTTAAACAAAGTAATAAATGCTATCTCTACTCCTAAAAATTCATATCAAAATGTTAATAAAAAAGCTGCATTGCATATATTAAATATATTAAATTTGAAAAATAACATAAAATGCTAAATAATAGGTTTTTTATAAAAAAAGATGAATATATTCCTAAATAACTTAAATAAAGAAATGATTATAACAAAATCTTTTTCTCCAGATTTTTTAGAAATAAAAGAAAAAGATTTAACAATGGATTCTTTAGTAAAAATTGATAGCAGAGTTTACATAACAAATGGTTATCTAATAATAGATTTAACTGCTAAAACAGAATATAAAATGCACTGTTCAATATGCAATAAACTAACTTCCCAACCATTAGAAGCAAAAATATTACTGAACATACCTACAAAAAAAATAGATAACTCTATATACTCTTATAAAAATGATTTAAGAAATGCCTTGCTTTTAAACATACCTAATTTTGTAGAATGTGAAAAAAATTGTCCAAACAGAAAACATATAAAAAAATTTTTAAAAAAGGAAGAAAAAGCATCTTACCCTTTCAAAATTTTAAAAAAAGGAGGAAAAAATGGCAGTACCTAGAAATCGACATTCCAATTCTAGGAAAAAAAAGAAACTTTCTCACCAAGCAAAAGAAAAGGTAAATATAATACTATGTCAAAATTGTAATAATGATAATTTACCTCATAAAATATGTCCTCACTGCGGTTTTTATAAAAATAAAGTAATAAAATTAAAAAAAGAATCTACAGAATGAAAATAGCTATTGATTTAATGGGCAATGATAATCCGCCCCATTCTATTTTAAAAGCAGCTATAAATTTTTTAAAAAATAACAATTTGTACAAAAATATTAAATTTATATTTATTGGCTCTGAAGGCCCTAAAATAAAACATCCTAATATCTCTTTCATAAAGGCTAAAAGCCTTATAACTATGGAAGAAAATCCTATCTTAGCTGTTAGAAAAAAAAAAGATTGCTCTATTTTTATAGGAATGCAGCTTTTAAAAGAAAAAAAAGCAGATGCTTTAATATCTGCGGGAAATACTGGAGCTTTAATGTCATGTGCAAAAATGATGCTTAATCTCCTCCCAAATATAACCCGCCCTTTTCTTTTAATATCTATGCCTAGTAAATCTAAAATGTTAGCTGTTTTAGACGTTGGGGCCAACATCTCTTTAAAATCTAAATTCCTTATAGAATCTGCTATTTTGGGAACAGCTTTTCAAAAAGCCAAGGGAATAAAAAAACCAAAAATTGCTTTATTAAATATTGGAGAAGAAGCAAAAAAAGGAACATTAGAGATAAGAAAAACATTTGAAGAACTGAAAAAAATGGAAAAACAAATATCTTTTTTTGAATTTTTAGGTAATATAGAAGGGAAAGAGGTCTTTTCTAAAGAGATAGATGTTTTAATAACAGATGGTTTTACAGGTAATGTTTTTTTAAAAACATCTGAAGGAATAGCTAATCTGATCTTAGATCATATCTCTAGCTTTAAAGAAAAGCATTCTAAATTACAACCTTTTTTTGATGATTTAAAAAACCATTTACATTATGAAAAATATCCTGGAGCTATTTTAATAGGGGTAGATGCTCTTATCATAAAATGCCATGGCTATTCATCCCCCGAAGCCTTTATAAGTGCAATAAAAGGTTCTTTATCAATTTTAAATCAAAAAATTATTTTTAAAATTAAAAAAATTCTTTCTACAAAAAAATAAATTTTCCTGGAAAAAGATATTTTTATATTTTATAATTTAAAAAAAATACTTTTTATGAAAGAAATTATCTTAAATATTGAAAATAAAGAACGTAGGTATGCTTTACTAAAATTTGGGAAACTAGAAGAACTAATAATAGAAAGAAAAAATTCTAGACAAATAACAGGTAATATTTATAGAGGAAAGGTAATAAATATTCTCCATAATATACAATCTGCTTTTATCGATATCAATGAAGGAGAAAATGGCTTTATTCATATAAGTGATATTTTAGAAAATACAAAAAAATTTGAAGAGATGTTTGATATGGATTTTGACATACAATACGATTCCTCTTCTTATAAAAACAAAAAAATGGATAAAGACATAAATCAACTATTAAAAAAAGATCAACCAGTTTTAGTTCAAGTTGTAAAAGAACCTATAGGAACTAAAGGAGCTAGATTAACTTCAAATATCTCAATACCTGGGAGATATTTAGTGCTTCTTCCAAACATGCCTCACAAAGGAGTTTCTAGAAAGATAGAGGATAAGGAACTAAGAGATAAATTAAAAAAAATAATAAATTCCTTTAAAATACCAAAAAAAATGGGTTTTATTTGTAGAACAGCTAGTGCAAATACTACAGAAAAAATGTTGAAAACAGAAGCTCATGATTTATTAAAAAAATGGAATGATATCGTCAAAAAATTTGAAAAATCTAAATCTCCTACCTGTCTTTTTGAAGAATCAGATCTTATAAAAAGATCTGTTTTAACTGCTATAGATAAAAAATTAGATAGAATATTAATTGATAACTATCAAACTTATAAATATGCTAAAAAAATTTATTCTTCCTATTCCAATGAACATCCTTTAAAAATAGAATTTTATAAATATCCAATTCCAATATTTGAAAAATACAAAATAGAAGAAGAAATAGAAAAAGCTTTACACAGAAAAATTTGGTTAAAATGTGGAGGATACCTCTTTTTTGATCAAACAGAAGCAATGCATACTGTAGATGTAAATTCAGGAAAAAGCTTGCAAAATGAAACCCCCTCTAATTTAGAAGAAGCTTTAGTAAGAATAAATCTAGAAGCAGCAGAGGAGATAGCTAGACAGTTTAGAATAAGAAATATTGGAGGGCTTATAATTTGTGATTTTATAGATATGCGTTATAAAAAAAATCAAAGAAGAATATTAGAAAAATTAAAGGAATGTACTAAAGAAGACTCAGCTAAATGCACTATTCTTAGAATGAGCGAACTTGGTCTTGTTGAAATGACTCGTCAAAGAAAAAGAGAATCTATTTTACAAATAATATTTACCAATTGTCCTTATTGCATGGGCACTGGCATGATAAAATCCAAAGAAAGCCTTGTGATAGAAATAGAAAGAATATTAAAAAAAATACTGCTCTTCCATAAACAAAGAGATATTCAATTATTTTTACATCCAGAAATGTTAAATTATTTAAATCAAAAATATTTTATAAAAACAGCAAAAAAATATCATGGAAAAATTGAATTTCAAGGTAATGATAATCTTCACTTAAATAAGTATATATTTATCTCAAAAAAAACTAACAACCCTATAGAAATCTAAAATGGAGAATATTTTTTTTAAAAAATTAGATAATTTTTTAAAAAATGGATATATAAACGAAAAAATTAAAAACATTTTAAAAAATTTTTATTTCTCTTATACAAAGGTTACCAAAATAGAAGAAGAAAAAAAAAAAAATACCCTATTTTGTATTTTTCTTGATTTAATAAAAGAACAGATAAAAAATCCTTTTCACTTTCAAATGTATCATAAAAAAATAAGGAAACCATTTGATTATTATAATTTTGGAATTGAGTTTTTAAAACCTTTAGTAGATATAAAAAACTCCAAACTTTTAGGAAAAGAAAATTTAAAAACAATAAAAAAAATTTTACAAAATAAAGAAAATGTAATTTTACTTGCTAACCATCAATGTGAATCAGATCCTCAAGCTATAAGTATTTTATTAGAAAAAGATTTTCCTACTATAGCTTCTCAAATAATCTATGTTGCAGGAGAAAGAGTAACAACAGATCCATTAGCTATTCCCTTTAGCATGGGATGCGATCTATTATGTATATATTCCAAAAGATATATAGATACTCCCCCTGAAGATAAATTAAAAAAACAGATACACAATAAAAAAACAATGAACTTGATGAGTTCTCTTTTATCAGAAGGAGGCAAGATAATATATGTAGCTCCTAGTGGAGGCAGAGATAGACCAAACAACCAAGGAGTTATAGAAGTTGCTCCTTTTGACCCTCAAAGTTTAGAAATGTTTTATTTGATGTCAAAAAAAGCTATTAAAAAAACCCATTTTTTCCCTCTTGCACTCTTTACTTATAACATCTTACCTCCTCCCGATAATATTCAAATAGAGATGGGAGAACAGCGCACAACAAAAGGAGGGAAGATACATGCATTTTTTGAAAAAGAAATAGATATAGAAAATTTTACTAAGAATAAAAACTTTGATAAGATTCAAAAAAGAAAAGAAAGAGCCAATTTTATACATAACATAGTAAAAAACTCATATAAAATATTAAAGGAACTATAAATGAATAAAATTTTTTTCATCTTTTTGTTAATCAATTTCTCTTTTTTAAAAAGTTATGAGATAATAGAAAATAATTCTAACTTAAAACTATCTTTAACAGATCAAAAAAGAATAAAAGCAAAATTAGATAATGGCCTTTTAGTATATGTGATCTCTGATCCTACAATAAAAAAATCTGCTGCTTCCATGATAGTAAATGCAGGATCCTGGAATGATCCAAAAAATGGTTTAGGAATGGCTCATCTAACAGAACATCTATTATTTCAAAAAACAAAAAACTCTAATTTTTTTAAATTTATAAGCGACAATGATGGAGAAACAAATGCAATAACTTCAAATACTCATACTATCTATATCTTTTCTATAAAAAATAACAATTTTCATGAAGCTTTAGATCTATTTTCTAATTTTTTCATAAATCCCCCTTTTTCTAATAAAAAAATTAAAACTGAGAGTTATGTGATAGATGAAGAATATGAAAAATCCAAAGCCTCAGATTCAACACGATTGATATATGTGATGAAAGAAATTGGAAATAAACAACATCCTAATCACATGTTTTCTTGTGGCAACAAAAAAACTCTTTCTAAAATAAAAAAATCTATTATTTCAAATTGGTATAAAAAACATTATTTTGCACAAAATATGATGCTCTGTATCTACACCCATCAACCTTTCGAAGAAATAATAAAAAAACTATCTTTAAAATTTGAAAATATTCTCTCAAAACCTAGCGATATAAAATTATTAAATATGCCTATTTTCTCTGAAGAACAAAAAGCTAGCATCACATATGTTGATTCTATAAAAAATGATAAAAATCTAATCCTTTTCTGGGAATTACCTAATTACTTTGCAAATGATTCTACTCAATCTTCTGAACTTTTAGCATATGCTTTAATGAGAGCTAATAAGAATTCTCTTTTTGAAAGGTTAAAAAAAAAATCTTTAATAAAAGATTTAAATATATCTACATTTCAATTAAGCAACTATAATAAAATTTTTTATATTGAAATAGAATTAACAGATCTTGGATTCAACCAAAAAGAAAAAATAATAAAAAAATGCTTTAAGCATATAAATGCTTTAAAAAAACATAAAATTCCAAAATATATATTTGAAGAGATGCAAAAAATAAAATCCATTAACTTTGAATATCAATTAAAAAGAGACTCTTTTAATTATTTATTAAATATATCTGAACACTTAACTCATGCAGATTTTTTTTCTTATCCAAAAGAATATATATTAGCCAAAGAATTTGATGAAAAAAAAGTAGATGAGATTTTAAATAATTTAAATTGCTTTTCAGCATCTTATTTTATAATGCATAAAAATTCCTCTTTTGAAAAAAAAGAAAAATGGTTAAATACAAAATATACTAATAAAAAACTAGATGAATCTCTTTTAACTAGCTGGAACAACTCTGAAAGCAAGAAAGAGATAGCTTTCCCTTTAAATCCCTTCCTTCCTATCATAAATATAAAAAAATCACAAAAGAGTATAAATCCTGTAAAAATAGCAGATAACAAATATGGAAAGATCTTTAATATCAAAAGTCCTTTCATAACTCCTAAAATAGATCTTATCCTTAATCTAAAAACACTTAATACAGATAAAGTTGCATTAGAAATATTTTCTTCAGCTATAAAAAATAAATTAAGCTTTTTAATAAAACAAGCAGAAGAAGCTGGTCTCTATTTTGACCTATTTTTTAAAGATAAAAAATGGACATTTCATATTTTTGGATATAGTGATAAATCTAAAAATTTTCTTGCTGAGATTTTAAAAAAAATAAGATCTATGCATATTTCAGAAAATGAATTCAACTTATACAAAAGTTTTTCCAAAAAAAAGATAGAAAATATAAAATTACAGCTTCCTCTAATTTTAGCTAAATACCATCTAGATTGTCTCTTTCAAAAAGATGCTTTTTTATTAGAAGAAGAAGAAAAAAAAATAAAAAATATCGATTATCTATATTTTACAAATTACATAAAATCTATCTTTAAACAGGGATATATAGAAGCTATTTTTACTGGTAATATTTCAAATAAAGAAGCTAAAAACATATCTGATATTATTTTAAAAATACTATCTTTTAAATCTTACGAACAAATAAAAAAAGAAAATTTTATTAAATTAGATAATACTTATAAAATAAAGATACCTTCTAATAGTTATGGAAGCGGAGTAATTTTAGCTATCAACGTAAATCCTTTTTCTTTTAAAAGGTTAGCTGTTTTAGAAATTTTATCTACAAGTATGAAAGAACCATTTTTTAATCAAATGAGAACAAAACAAAAAGTTGCTTATCAGGTTGGAATAAGAGAAAAAGAAATCGATAAAAACCTATTTCAAACATTTCTTGTACAGTCTTCCAAATTATCTTGTAATGAACTATTATATCGATTTGAATTTTTCATCGATAAATTTTTACAAAAAATAGATAAAAATATATCTCAAGATAGATTTGAAAAAATAAAAAAAGCAAAAATAAAAAATTTAACAAAACCATTTGATAATATATATGAATTGTCTTCGAGATACAACCTCTTGGCTTTTCATCATAAAGATTTCGAATTTATAGATAAAAGAGTAGATGCACTTAAAAATATCTCTTACAAAGAATTTATAGATATTTCAAAAGAGTTTTTATCACGAAAAAATAAAAAGAGAATAGCGATACAAGTTCAAGGGAAATTAGATTCTAAAAAAATTTTAAATTATAAAAAGATAAATCCACAAGATTTATTAAAGCCATCCTTACTTATTAAAAATTAAAGGCTTATAAAAAATGATATAATAGTTGCAAATTTTATGATAAATATTGCATAATAAGTTACAAAAGAATGTATAAAAGATTTTTTAAAGCTCCCAAGCAAAGTTTTTTCCTTTTTGGCCCTCGAGGAACAGGTAAATCCACCTTTCTTAAGGAATATTATCCAAAAGCTTTTTTTATCGATTTGATAGATCCAGAAACTTTTAGGTTTTTTTTGGCAGCTCCTGAAAAATTGTCTCTAATTTTAAATGAGAAATCTGAAAAAACTATTGTTATTGATGAAGTTCAGAAAGCACCTGATTTATTAAATGTTGTGCATAACTTAATAGAAGAAAAAAAAGGATATCAATTTATTATGACAGGCTCGAGTTCTAGAAAACTTAAAAAAAAAGGAGTTAATCTCCTAGGAGGAAGAGCCCTATTAAAATATATGCCACCATTTTTTGCTAAAGAAATAGAAAAAAATTTTGATATTAAAAAAAATGTAAGACTAGGAATGCTCCCCTTAGTTTTAGATTCCGCATCACCCGAAGAAACTTTAAAAGCTTACATTGCAATCTATCTGAAAGAGGAGGTGCAGTCAGAAGGAATAGTTAGAAATTTAGGCGATTTTGCTAGATTTTTAGAAATCATAAGCTTTTCTCATAGTTCAATAATTAATGCTTCAAATATAGCAAGAGAAGCCCATATAGCTCGTAAAACAGTGGATAGCTATTTGATTGTTTTAGAAGATCTCTTGTTAGCTTTTCACTTACAAGTTTTTAATAGAAAAGCAAAAAGAAATTTAATTAAGCACTCTAAATTTTATTTTTTTGATTCAGGAGTATATAATTCTATTAGACCCAAAAATTTTTATGATAAAGAAAGTGAGATAGAAGGCGTTGCATTAGAAGGTCTGGTAGCTCAACATCTAAAAGCATGGGTTGATGCTCAATCTTCATCATATAAATTAAATTTTTGGAGAACAAGTTCAAAAATTGAAGTAGATTTTATCTTATCAGGGATCGATTGCTTTTTAGCTATTGAAGTGAAAAATAGATCTGTTATTCATCCAAAAGATTTAACAGGCCTAGAGATTTTTAAAATAGATTACCCTGAATCCCATCCTATTTTATTGTATCGAGGGAAAAGGATTTATAAAGAAAAGGGTATTCTCTGTTATCCTATTGATGAATTCCTTTTAAAAATAGATCCTAACAACTCTTTTTGGAAATTTTTTTAAATTTTTAAAGACTACGCTGCATCATTATCTTATCAAAATATCTATCTTTATCTTTAATAAATTTCTTATGTATGCCATATCTCTCAAATCCCATCCTTTTATACAAAGAAATAGCGGGATTTCCTTCATATACCTCTAAATGCAAAATCTCTATTTTAAATTCATCTTTCGCAACATCTATAAGCTTTTTAATTAAAGCTGTTCCAATACCTTTCCCTCTATGCTCTTTTGCTACAATAATAGCGAAAAGAGCTTGATGAGCAAATTTTTTAATATTTGATACATATAATAAACAGCAACCACAAGGCTCATTATTATGTTCTGCTGTATAAACAGCCTCTTTATTGATATAACTCATCCAAATAGTAGAAGCATGTTCTACCTCCCTTCTATCACTCATAGGATACCATTTAAGAGTATCCTCATCTAAAAGCCATTTTATTAAATATTCCTTATCTTCTAATTTAGTTAACCTAATATTTACATCCAACATAAAATCTCTCTATAAAAATTTTTGATATAAAACCCTTCCAACATATTCACCATTCTGTTTCACATATTTATCTTGATAAACAATAGGAACAAATTCAAGTTTTTCTATTAATCTGATAATAGGAGCTTTCTCAAAAATCTCTGCATATATGCTTTCAAGATGAAAATAGTTTTTTGCAAGATTGATAATATTTTTTAAAAGAGAACTCCCTATACCTCTTCTTCTAAACTCTTGCCCTACTATCATATAAAACATACATTGATGAGCTACCTTTTTATAAGGCATTAAAAATAACGTTCCAATACCACATACCTCATTTTTCAAAACAGACGTTAAACTAGCTCTAAATTTAGAAAATCCTATCCAATTTGCAGCCATATCCTCCATCTCTTTTATATCAGTAACAGGATACCATCTCATGTCTTCTTCATTTTTCAACCATTTTCTTAAATATTGGCCATCTGATAAAAAACTATATCTAATATCTAATTCTTCCATCATCCATACTTTTTTAAATAAGAATATACAAATTCATCTATATATCCATCCATAATTTTTTGTATATTACTGCTTTCACAACCTGTCCTAATATCTTTCACTAAAGTATATGGTTGAAATATATAATTTCTAATTTGAGAACCCCATGCGATCTCCTTCTTTTCCCCTCCTATTTTTTTTATCTCTTCCTCTCTTTCTAAAACAGTTTTTTCATAAAGCTTAGATTTTAACATATTCATACATGTTTTTTTATTTTGAATTTGACTTCTCTCTTTCTGGCATGAAACCACTATTTTAGTAGGAATATGTGTTATCCTAACCGCTGAATCTGTAACATTAACATGTTGCCCCCCTGCTCCTGAAGCTCTATAAGTATCAACTCTTATATCTTCTGGTAATATCTCTATCTCTATTTCTTCATCAATTATTGGTATTACATCAACAGATGCAAAACTGGTATGTCTTCTTCCTGAACTATCAAAAGGAGAGATTCTAACCAACCTATGAACTCCTTTCTCAGATTTTGCTAAACCATAAGCAAAAAAACCTTCAAATTTAAAGGTTATACTCTTAATCCCTGCTACCTCTCCATCTATTTTATCGATCACTTCCATATTCCAATCTCTTCTCGTAGCCCATTTTTGATACATCCTCGAAAGCATCGATACCCAATCACAAGATTCTGTCCCCCCAGCTCCTGCATTTATAGAAAAATAACAATTTTTTTTATCTAACTCTCCAGATAACATCTTTCTTATTTCGAGATCTGAAAGTTTGGTATCTATTTCTTCTAATTCTAAGGAAAGCTCTTTTAAAAAATTATAATCTTTTTCCTCTTCAGCTATTACAAAAAGTTCCTTTAATTGATTAAATCTTTCCTCTATCTCAACAAATGGCTCTACCCATGATTTTATTTCAGAATTCTCTTTAGATATTTTTTTAGCCCTTTTTTGGTCTTTCCAAAAAAGAGAGTTTTCCATAATTTTTTTTATCTCTTCTAATCTCTCTTTTTTTTTAGGAAGGTCAAAGATACCTCCACATATCCATTATCCTTCTCTCAATATCTAAAATTTTTTCTTTCATAAAATCACCTCTTTATATTTATAATCCTTCATTTTTTAAAAAAAGTAAAAAAAAATAATCTTTTTCCTTTATCAAAATTCCCCTAATGCGTTACCTTGTATTTGTACTCTAATTAAGGAGAGAAAAATGGCAAAACAAAAAACTAGTAAATTTATGCAACCTATGAAGTTAAGTGCTGCACTTGAAGCTGTAATAGGAAAGGGGCCTATGCCTAGAACCCAAGTTATAAAAAAACTATGGGCATATATTAAAAAACATCGTTTACAAGATCCAAAAAACAAAAGAGAGATAGTTCCTGATCCAAAACTTGGAGAAGTGATAGGCAAAAAAAAGATTAATATGTTTGAAATGACTAAAAAGGTAAACAAACATTTATCTTAAAAAATAACAAACCCATCAATTTTTTTTGAATTGTTGGGTTTGCCTTTTTATAAAGATGAAATACAAATTAAAAATAGCTTATGATGGTTCATCTTATCATGGCTGGCAAATACAAAAACAAAAGCCCTCAATTCAGGGAGAAATTCAAAAAGCTTTATATCTATTATTAAAAGAAAACATTTCTGTCATTGGTGCTGGAAGAACAGATGCAAAAGCTCATGCACTTTGCCAAGTTGCTCATTTTTTTTTAAAAAAAAACCTTGATCTAACTAAAACCCTATCTTCTTTAAATGGCATCTTACCAAAAGATATAAGAATTTTAAATATAGAAAAAGCTTTATCCTCCTTTCATGCAAGATTTTCTTCCCTCTCAAAAACTTATAATTATTATATCTCTACATCTATTTTTTCCTATCTATTTAAAAAAAAATATACCCATTTTATAAAACAAAATCTTAATCTTTCTCTTATGAGAAAAGGAGCTAAATTATTGTTAGGAACACATGATTTCTCCTCTTTTGCAAATAAAAACAGCAATAATATTAATCCCTTAAAAACTTTAACAAAGTTAAATATAACAAAAAAAAATTCTATAATATGTTTTGAATTAACCGCGGATGGTTTTTTATATAAAATGGTTAGAAATATTGTAGGAACATTAGTCGATTTAGGAAGAAAAAAAATAACTATTAAAGATCTTGATTATATACTAAAAGCTAAAGATAGAAAAAAGGCATCTAATCCTCTTCCCGCTCACGCTCTTTTTTTAATCAATGTAGAATATTAACTTTATAAAGATCTCATTCCAGCCTTTTATGTAATAATATTAAAAAAGCTATCTTTTATATCTTCTAAAGATTCAAAATGGAAAACTTCTCTTGGTAAAATAACATTCAATGGAGGATAATTAGAAGGAGATATCAACACACACAAAGCAGAAGTATTTATTAAAGCCTTTAAGCCTTTTATAGTATCTTCAAATCCAATAATCTTATCACCTTTTTTGCTATATAATTTTATCGCTGTAAAATAACCTTCAGGATTAGGTTTTGGTTTAATATAATCTTCTCTAGTTATCCAATGTGAAATAACTTTTAATATAGGAATATTGCCTTTAATTAAATCTGTTTGTTCTTTCAAAGAATTAGTAACAACACAACTATTTTTATTTTTTTCATTTAAAATCTTTAATAGATCATAAGCTCCTTTCATCAATTCTATTTTAGAACTCTTCAACAATTCAAAATAGAGATTATTTTTTTCTTTATATAAGACTTCCCATCTAGGTTCTTTTTGATAAAGATTAGGAAATTTAGAATATATATATAATTTTAATCCATCTTCTGTTGCATGAGCAATATTACAAAAATCTTGGAAAGAACAATCCAATATACATCCTCTTCTATAACACATATTTTTATAAGCTTGAAAATGTATATGCTCCGTATTAACTAAAAGACCATCTAAATCAAATAAAAAAAAATCAAATCTATCTATCCATTCCATATATTAAAAAATAACAAAAAAAATATTTTTATAAACACAAAAAATTTTCATCAAAATTTACTTTTAATATATAATTTGTTTGACGATTTTTACATAAAATTTTATAAAACCAAATTATGAATAAAAATATAAAAATAAATTATATATATTTCAGTATTTTCTTTATTATAATGACCATAACTAGCATATTAAACATATTAAATTCAGAGAAGACAATTTACCAACTCCATTTTGTAATATATGCTATTTTCCAAAGTTTTTTAGAAACTCTTATATTATTTGTTATATCTATATTACTTAAAAAATATATCCCTAAATTTTTTTCATATTTTATAGGAATCTCTTTTATATTACTATTCATCCATTTGATAGATTTTTTCCTTGTAAAAGTTATGGATATAACATTTTTCGAAGGATTAGAATTAGCATTAAATGAAACAATAGAAAATTTTATTTTAATGTTAAAACTATCAGAAATTCCTCTTTACATCTGGCTATTTTTAGCAATCTTTTTTATCTTCATCCCCTTTTTAGGATTTTTATTATATAAACTACTTAACAAATATTCTATTTCAATAAACAAAAAAACTATTTCTCAATTTTCATTTATCTTTTTTATCCTTTTTATCTTTTGGAATATTCATACTAAGGAAATAGTAAAAAAAGATATCTATCAAATATATAAAAAATCATTACCTTGGAAAAAAGTTCTTTTTTTAGAAAAACAAAAAAAAATAAAAATAAAAAGTTTTATAAAAAAAAATATTTATCAAAAAAACAAATTTAATCATTTTATTCCAAATATATCTTCAATAAATTATAAACCTAATATCTACTTATTCATAATAGAAAGCTTAAGAAAAGATCTTATAAATCATGAAACAGCTCCTCATATAAATAGTTTCAAAAAAGAAAATATCTTTTTTGAAAACTCTTTTTCTAATTCTAATAGTACCCAATGTTCTTGGTTTAGCATTTTTTATTCAAACTATCCCTTTTATTGGGCAAATGATAGAACTAAATATTTTTCTAATGGAAGCCTCCCTCTTAAAATTTTAAAAAAAATGGGATATAAAATAAATGTATATAATGCTAGTCAATTGCAATATTATAAAATGGATGAACTTATTTTTTCAAAAAATAAAAATCTAGCAAATTTTATTTTCTCTCCTATATCTCATAGGCAACATGAAATGGACAAAACTGCATTAAACAAAATGCTTCAAAACATAGAATCTGATCAAGGTAATATTCATATAATTTTTCTAGATTCTACCCATTTTGGATATGACTGGCCTAACCATTCTAATTCTAAATTTACCCCCTATTTAAAACAGAAATTTAATTTCTATGCTAACATATCTAAAAAAAAATTACCTCTTTTAAAAAATAGATATAAAAATTCTATTTTATTTATAGATTCACTTTTTAAAAAATTTATAAAATTTTTAAAACAAAAAAAAATTTATGATGATTCTATTATTATATTTACCTCAGACCATGGAGAAGAATTTTTAGATAGAGGAAAATTATTACATGCCTCTCATCTTAGTAATGCTCAAACAAAAATTCCAATTTACTATAAATTAGGGAAAGAAAAAATTGATATAGATAAAAAAAATTTAACCAGTCAAATAGATATATTTCCTTCCATATTAGATTATCTAATATCAAAAAATTCCAAAAATCTTCTTTTTAAAGAAAAACAATCTTTTTTAAAAATGTTTAAAGGAAAATCTATTTTATCTAAAAAGAAAAAAGATTTTATTCTTTCAACAAGATATAATGGGAGCTCAGCTCCTTTCCAATTTTTCATATATGATGGGAAAGATAAGATAACATTAGAATTTGCAAAAAAAAATATTTTTAAAATAAAAAAAATTAACATAATCTCTGTAAGAGATGAGAAAGATAAAATCATTCCAATAAATGATCTAATCTTAGAAAAAACCCAACAAAGGCTTTATAAAATATTTAACAAATAATTTTTTTATAAAACCATTAAAAATTTTTATCTTGACGATGGGGTCCACTTCACTTTATTAGTCTTCAGACATGTTATACTTCTTTGTAAAACAATGTTTGAAATGCCAAAAGAAGATATACAACTTATAAAAATAATAGTTGCTAAGATCATTATTTTAGATAATAAAGAAAAATTTTTTAAAGAACCTATAAATTTTACATTTTTTAAAACATTATTTTTTCCAACTATAAAAATTCCACAAGTTATAAAAATTGTAATTAAAATAGAAATAACAAAGGATATTAAATAAATATATGCTCTATTTTTTATCTCTTGTTTTATGCTTTCAAATTGATACGTTGTTACTTTTTTTGCGCTAGTTTTCGACCAATTTATTTTCTCTTCTTCTAATCTCCTGAAAAGTTGTTTTAGTTTTTTTAAATCTTGGATTAATGAAATTATATATTTTTCATCACTTGAATATCTAAAAAATTTAATAAATTTTTTGCCTAATGGATTATCTTCTAAACAAATTTTTATATATTCTAAGTTATTAAATTGCTTATCTCCACTTGCTTTATAAAATTCAAATAATGATAAAATTCTAAAAAACTCTTTTTCGGAAAAACTGCCTTCAATTAATTTATATATGTATGAAATCTCCTTATCTAAATCTAATGATTTATTAATATCTAATGATTTATTAATTTGCTTACACCATTCGATAACAATTTCAAAAAGTTCTTTTTTTATAAACAATTCCACCTGAAAAATATCTTTTTTATTAAGTTTTTCTCTTACTGTTTTTAATAATTCTAATAATATTTCTTTATCTTTAATACCGTCTGTATGTTGAATCAAATCCAACGTCAAAAATTTACTATTTTCATTATATTTTAAATTATTTATCTCATCTAATATTTCTTTTAACGTTTTATCAGTTACAGGGGTGCCCTTATATTCCAAATTATTATGCTTTTCTATTAAAAGAGCTAAATTATTCACAAACTCTTTTACTTGACCTGCAATGTTCTCTAAATCTGAAGTGTTTTTCTTATTAAAATACTTTTTATCAAGATCAGGTAGGTGTTTTTCAATGATTTGCTTATAATCACTACGATTTATATCTTCACTGTTTATTGAATACATGGTCATACTGAATACTTCCTCTAAATTTTTTTTAAAATTTTACCTTAAAAAAAAATAAATATCAAATATTATCTTATTTTAAAAAATTTTATATATTTTTATTTTAACTTAGACATAAATTCTAATATATCATCAAATCCTACCCTCTTCTCTTTTATTTTTCCCTTTCTATCTAAAGCTATTAAGGTAGGCATAGCTCTTACATCATATTTTTTAGCTATATCATTTAATTTATCTATATCTACTTTCAAAAGTTTTATATTACTAGAACAATTTTCTATCTTTTTTTTTAAAATTGGATAGATCCTTTTACATGGACCACACCATGATGCATAAAATTCTATCAAAACATTTTTTTCCAAATCTACAATTTCTCTTTCAAACTGCTTATCATCAATAATATCTATTATCTTTTCTTCACTTTTTTTTAGATAATCAAAATCCTGCATAGCTGCACTCATAGCATCCGATAAAGCAAAAGCTATAGTTTTCTCTTTATTTACCACATCACCTATTGCAAATACTCCTTCTACTGATGTCTTTTGCCCCTCTTTTAAAACTATATACCCTTCCCTATCCATCTCTAATTTACCTTTAAAAATCCCTGAATTAGGTAGATATCCTACAGAGATAAACACACCATCTACTATCTTTTTTTCCCTATTCTTCTCATTTTGTAAAAGAATCTCAAACATATCTTTCTTTTTAGAAAAAGATAAAACTTTTTGTTTATAAAGAACTGTAATATTTTTTTTAGATAAAAGTTTATCTTTATTCATTTTATCACAATTTCTTTTAAAATCTTCTCCTTTAACTATCACAAATACCTTTTTCGCAATATCTGACATATAAAGAGCATTAGAAATAGCTATATTCCCCGAGCCTATTATAGCTACAGTTTTTTTAGAATATAAATTTCCATCACATAAAGTACAATAAGAGATACCCTTCCCAACATAATCTTTTTCACCTGTTGCCTTTAAACTCTTAGCCCTAGCACCTGTTGCTATTATTAAACTTTGAGCTTTTATTTTATTTATCTTATTTTTCAAAAAATTTTTTATTAAAAGCTCAAAAGGTTTTTTAGAAAGATCCACATCAACCACTTCCCCTATAAGAATATCACATCTATTATCCTTAGCTTGTCCCTTTAAATCCTCATATATTTTTTTCCCCGATATCTCTTTTTCTTTAGGACAATTTTTAACTATACTAGCTTTATAAATAGAGCTCTCTCCCTCTCCCTTATCTATAACTAAAACATCTATCCCCATTCTTGCTAAATTAGTTCCTGCATAAAGCCCTCCTACTCCTCCTCCAATAATCACAACAGGATATAATTCAGAATATAAATTAAATGCAAAAAACATTAAAAATATTTTAAAAAGCTTATATATAATTCCTTGCTTAAAAACCATTTTATTACTATCCTTTTTTTAAAAATCAATGGTAAAAAGCATTATAAAAAAAAATAATATTAACTATATCTTTTTTTTCATCCTGCTTTCTATTTTAAATATATTTAATATAGCTCATACCTTAAAAATAGAAAACAACAAAATACTTTTTTTCTTTCATAGCTTCTCTCAAAGCTTTTTAGAAACAACTCTATTTATAATAATCCTTTCTATAGTAAAAAGTTATTCCAAACTATATAAATTATCTATCTTTATAATTTCTTTTATTTTACTAATACACCTATTCAATTTTTTATTACTCTCTTTAATAGATGAAAATATTAGTTATTTAATAAAAATACTTTTTGGAAATGGAATAAAAGATTTTTTAACAAATACTAAAGCTTCTGGTATTGGTTATTTTAATCTTCTTATAATCATCTCTATGATTATCTTTTTGTCAATATCAATATTTTTCATTTATCACATAACTGATAAGCTATCTAAAAAAAAACCTTTTTATTTTAAAAAAAACCATTTATATTTATCCTTTTTTCTTCTTTTTGCATTGATCTCTTTTGATCTTTTATCTTTTTTTAAAATAAAAGATATCGAATCATATAAAAAACATCTTTCATACAACTTTTTCTATCCATCAAAAAACAAAAAAATAATTGTAATAAATTCTAATTTAAAAAATTTAAAAAAAGAAGAGGAGATAAACAAATTAATAAACAAAAAAAATAGCACAATAACAATAAGACCAAATATATATTTATTCATAATTGAATCTTTTAGAAAAGATTTTATAAATAAACAAGTAGCTCCTACACTTTCAAAATTTAAAAAAGAAAACATATATTTTCATACAAGCTTTTCAAATGCAAACTGTACCCATCTATCTTGGTTTTCCATATTTTATTCTTATTTACCTAACCAATGGAATTATTATAAAAATTATTGGGAGAAGGGGTCTCCAACTTTAAAACTATTAAAACACCTAAAATATAAAATAAATATTTTTTCCTCTTCAGATCTTAAATTTTTTCAGATGGACAAAATAATTTTTGGTAAAAATAAAAATTTAGTAGATAAATATATCAATTTTACAGATAACAAATGTTGGATAAGGGATGAAAAAGTATTTCAAGCTTTAAAAAATAACATAAATCCTAAAAATACTTTGTATGTTGCTTTTTTAGATTCAACACATTCTGAATATGAATGGAATGAAAATCATAAAATAAAATTTACTCCTATATCTAATTCGATAAATTATTTAACTCTATCTTTTTCTAAAAAAAATTTAAATCTATTAAAAAATAGATATCGCAATTCAATAAATTATTTAGATACTCTATTTAAAAATTTTTTCGACTATTTAAAAAAAAATAATTTATATGATGATGCTATCATAATTATAACTTCTGACCATGGAGAAGAGTTTTTTGAAGAGGGATCTCTATTCCATGGCTCTCATTTAAACCAGTATCAATTAAATATTCCAATCATTTATAAATTGCCAAATAAAATGGATAAGATTAAAGAAAAAACATCATTAATTGATATTTTCCCAACAATTTTTCACTCTCTAACAAAAAAAGAAGATTTTTATGATATTTTTGATGGTAGATCTATTTTCAGTAATAATGAAAATCCATTTTTAATATCTGCATCACAAAATGGAGGAAAAAATCCTAAAACATTTCTAATACTTCATAAAAATAAAAAAATCTTAACAAAAATAAAAAAGAAACAGGATAAAACTATATTCGAAATTATTTCTGTAAAAGATTCTTCAGGTAAAGAACTCAAAGATAAAAAGCTTAATCAAAAATACTTAAAAGCTTTTTTAAAATAAAAGTTTTTACTTTTATAAATTATGAATATATTTATAAATTCCTTATAAAAACCAAATTATTTTTAAAATTATACCTTGAAATAAAATTTCAATTTTTTTTATAGTTATCTTTAAAAAATTTTATTATGTTAGAGGTAATAGGACACTCAACTTTTACAAAAGATCAGAAACCAATAAAAAAAGTATCAGCAAATCCTTTTTTTAAAAATTCCTCTATACAAAACATAGTACTCAACCACCTGAAAGAAAACAATCCAGATAAAGCACTAAAAGAGATTTTAAAAGAAAAAGATAGTTCTTTAAAAAATATAATGTTTTTAAAAATTGTAGAGGACTGTTTGGTAAAAAAAAATTTAGTAGAAGCTCTAAAAGTAACACAACATATCTCTAATAAATGGTGGAAAAATCATTGGTATGTACAAATATCAGAAGAATACTTGGGAAACGATGATTTAGAAAATGCATTTAAGACAGCAGTAAATACTCCCAATCCATCGAGTAAAAATCATTTATTAAACGATATTGCAAAAAAATATACAAAAAAAGATGAATTCCAAAAATCATTAGAGGTAGTAGAACAAGCACAACTAAATTTTCAATCTTTTATTTTATATGAAATAGGCACGATATTTTTAAAAAAAGAAGATTTAGAAAAAGCTGAAAAAATATTAAAAAAAATTGACGATCCCTATTATCAAAAAAAATTAATAAAAATTATCGCAAAAAAATATGCTGCAAATGGTTGTTTAGAAAAATTAATAACACTACTTGAAAATTTTTTTAATTATAAGAATGAGGATCTAAAAATATTTTCAAAAAACAAAGAATTAAAAAAAGTAAAAAATATAGCAGAAAAAATACATATTGAACAAATAAAACTTTGGATATTAGAAGCTGCTACAATATTAGAAGAAAAGATAGAGAAACAAAAAAAGCGTAGTTGTATAATATTTTAAAGGGTGGTTTTCCACCCTTTAAATTAAGATAACTTTATCGATATAAATCTTGTTACATTATGATATTTAATTAAAAATAGAAGATGTTTTTTCTTCTCCATATTTTTTAGAATTTTTGTAAAATCTTCAACGCTCTTAATATCTTTATGATCTGCTTGAACAATTAACATCCCCATCTTTAAACCACCTCTTTCCGCTAAAGAACCTCTTTTAACAGATGTTATAATTACTCCATTAGCATTTTTAGGGATATTCCACTTATCTAAAGCTGACAAAGGTATATCTTTGACATCGGTAACTTCTATCCCTAATTTAGAAGATTGTTGAGATACAGGTTCTTGATTAGGATATACACCTAATTTAATTTTTATGTTATTGTATTCACCCTTTCTTAATATTTTAAAATCAACAATAGTATTAGGTTTTAAAAGAGCTATTTCATTTCTAAAAGAATTTATATCTTTAACAAGATTGTTATTATATTCTAATATTATATCTCCCTGCTTTAATCCTCCTTTTTCTGCTGGAGAATCTTTTGCAACTTCTGATATTAAAATTCCTTTTGATTTTTTTAGATTAAAAGCTTCTGCTATATCTTGATCAACTTCTTGCAATAATATTCCAACATAACCTCTTTTTACAGCTCCATTTTGTATTATTTGATCTACAACATTTTTTGTCATATTACTAGGAATTGCAAAACCTATTCCCATATATCCTCCACTTCTAGAAACAATTGCTGTATTTACTCCTACAACTTCCCCTTTTAAATTTAAAAGAGGACCCCCTGAATTACCTGGATTTATTGCCGCATCTGTTTGAATAAAATCTTCCAAATCAGCAATTCTTAAATTTTGTCTTCCCTTTGCACTTACAACACCTACTGTTACTGTAGATCTTAAAGCAAAAGGATTCCCAATAGCCATCACCCATTCTCCAACTTTTAAATCATCTGAATTTCCAAAATTTAAATAGGGTAAATTTTTATTATCTATCTTTATGATAGCCAGATCTGTTCTTGAATCAGATCCTATTATTTTAGCTTTATACTCTTCTTTGTTATTCATTATCACAGTGATCTCACTTGCATCTTTTATAACATGATAATTAGTTAAAATATACCCATCTGAAGATACAATAAACCCTGACCCACCAGATATTTTAGGTTGAGAAGGTATATCTCTTTTAGGATGCCCAAAGAAATGGCGAAAGAACTCATCCGAAAAAAAGTTAAATGGATTTTCATAATTATCTAAAGATTCATCATTTAAATTTTGAGCTTTTATGAATACTACTGAAGGAGTCGCATTTTCACTTATCCTAGTAAAAGTAGAAGATATCTCAGAAGCAGTATTGTGAGAATAAATATTTAAAGGCATTAAAAATAGTAATGATAAAATTAATGGGATTACATAGTTTTTTATTTTCATAACAACCTCTTTTTTTTAAAACCAAATATAACAAAAAGATTAAATATTTTGAATATTTAATGAATAAGATAGTTTTTTAATCTCTTTTTGAAAAAGCTCTTTGTTAGCAAAAGAAACAATTTTTGATCTATCTATATTTTTCATAAGATTTTTATTAACAGCCTCTTGTATATCATCCATTGTTGCATTTAAAATTGATTTTCTAAACTTTTCTATTATAGGTTTGGTAAGATTAGATTTTTTTTGATAAAAAGCACAAATCCCCTTTTTTCCTGGAGATAATGGCTTATCTAATTTTTGAATTATCTTTCTTTTAGCTTCATCTAAATCATTTTTTGTAAAATTTTTATTTGAAATTTCTTGTACAGAATATTTAAATGTTTCCAAGGTATTAGCAATATTTGGATCTCTATAAGAAGCAAATACAAAAGTTCCATGTAAAGGATTATAAAATGCAAAAACTCCATATGCCCCTCCTTTTTCTCTGATCTTTTCATGAAGTATTTTATTTTCAAAAAGAGAAGAAGCCAAAAGTAAAAAGGGAGAAGATGGATTTGTATAATTAACCGTTTCAAAGGATAAAGCATTAAAAGAGACATAAGAAGAGATTATTTTTCCTTCTGCTGATAGATCTTTTTTTAATGGAAAAGAAAATTCTTTGATAGTTTTTTTAGGAAAGGAAAGCTCATTTATACCATAAAAATTTTTCTTTTTTATTTTTTTATAAAAATCTTTTGAACAGGTTATAACTATTCGATAAGAAGAAAATATTTTTTTAAACTCTTCTAACTTATTTATCAAAATAGGAATTTCTTTTTCCAAGTTTTTATAAATATTTTCTATTTTTTTAAAAAAGGGAATACCATATAAAGAATTTTCAATATACAAAGGAACAGAATAATCTTTTAAAGAATGAGAAATAGCATAATTTATAGCATTTTGATTTATGTTATGTGTTAAAGCAGTATAATATTGTAAAATTAGTTCTTTTATTCTCTCTTCATTTTTAAAATTAGCAGAAGTAACGATATCTTTTAATAATAAAAAAAGAAATTGTGCATTTCTATTTAAAGCCTTTCCCTTTATAGCTATTGTAGGGCTACACCTATTTTTATCTTCTACTTTAGGATTTAATAAGATATAAGAACTGACAGCTCCAATATATGAATTAATATATTGTAAGGTTTCCAAATAATTTCTTTTTCCACAACCTACTTCAGAAATAAGAGAGGAAAAAAGAGATAGATAAGGCAAATCATCTATAGAAACTCTGTTTAAATCAAAAATAATATCAACATATATTATTTGATTTGTAAAACAGTTATGATAAAAAATATTATCCTCTTTTTCTAAAAGATAAAATTTAGATTTTTTAGGTATATCATCTATTTCAATTTCAGGAAGGCATTCTCTATTATTTTCTACTTTTTTGTGGATGACCTCATAATTTTTTACTATAGAATTTTTTTCTATCTCTGAAAGATGCCTTTTTATATTTTGAAGATTTTTATTTTCTTCTTCTTTTTCTTTTTCCCCTAAATTTATATCAGGAAGCATTGTAAGTTTTACAAGATGTTTGTTTTGTATTAAATATTGATTTATTAAATCTTCCAAAAATTTAGAATTTTTTAAATCTTTTCTTAAATCCTGAAAAAGAGAATGTACTTTTAATCCATTTTCTGTAGGACATCCATGTTGTTTTAAAAGAGCAGCTCTCATAAAAAGAGATAGGCCAAAAGGACCAAATGATCTAGTAATTTCTGTTTTAGAGAATTCTAATTTATGAAAAGCAGCTTCTTGTAGTTCTTTGGATATTTGTATGTTTTTTAAAGTATTAATAATTATCTTAAATAATTTATCTCTATTTTCCTTTTTCGCTCCTTTACATATTATTATCCATGGTATTTCACTCATCTCTAGATCTAAAAAAGATTCTACTTGAGTACATAATTTAGAATTTAATAAATTAAATTTTAAAGGACTAGCATCAGTCTCTAAAAGTATTGAATCTAGCAAAGATATAGATAAAACACATTTTTGACAGGATATATTTGTTGTTAAAAATCCAAATGCTACTACTTCATTTTTTACATCTTTTTCTGTTGCTGGATAAAAACTCGTATGTTCTACCGGCTTATCAAACCTTTTTTGAGGTTTTATTATAATTTCTGCTGCTGGTTTATTTTTTATATTTTTAAAAACATTTTTTTCTAAAAAATCTAAATGTTTTTCTGTGTTAATATTTCCATAAAAATAAAATAAAGCTTTTGAAGGATGATAAAACCTTTTATATGAAGACAAAAGTTCTTCATACGTTAAAGAGATTATTTTTTTCGGATCTCCACCTACATTATATGCATAGGGAAGATCAGGGGTTAATTTTTCCATCATAGCATGAAACAACTTATCATCTAATGAAGAACAAACTCCTTTCATCTCATTTAAAACTACACCTTGATATTTAAGTTCTGAAGAAGAATCTTTGGGTTTTAAAAATTCTAATCTATATCCCTCTCTAAAAAAACTCTCTTTTTTTAATTGAGGATGAAAAATAGCATCTAAATATACCTCTAACAAATTATAAAAATCTTTTTCTATTTCTGAACTTGCAGGGAAACAGGTAAAATCATTTCCTGTCAAAGCATTCATAAAGGTATTCAAACTCCTCCTAGACATCGAAAAAAAAGGATCTTTTATTGGAAACTTTTCAGATCCTGAAAGAATCATATGTTCTAAAATATGAAAGACTCCATTAGAACTAGATGGTAATGTTTTAAAAGAAATGGAAAAAAGATTTTCTATATCTTTATTTGTGATATGGATGATTTTTGAACCACATTTATGAGTAAGTTCTATTAAAGTGCTTTTTATTTCATCTATAAAAACAAAATTAGAAACTGTAAAATTTTTATATTTATTCCCCTGTTTTTTAAAAATATCAAAAATCATACATTTCCTGTTTTTTTAAAAATATAAAAAATCATACATTTAAAAAGAGGTAATTTTTTAATAAAATAGAGATTTTTTGAATCTCTATTTTATTTTTTTTATTTTTTTACATTCTTTTGCTAGATAATTGGCTTCTCCAAGTAATATCATTAATTCATGAACATCTTTTTGAATTATTTTTATCTCAGAACTTTTTAACATATCTCTTGAAAGATTCTTAAAAGATTTAGATAGTTTTTTTTCCATATTTATTAGAGCCTTTTGATAAGGAATAGTTTTAATTTCTTTTTTTCTCATATTTTCCCCCTTTTTTTCTTACTTATAAAAGAAAAACAAATCCATGTCTATAAAAAATACTTTATAATCCCCTTTAGTATAAAAAATTTTTTTAATTTTTATTCAATTTCAAAGTTAAGATTTAAGGGAAAAAAATCTTGAAAATTGTTATATTCTTAACATCTTCAAATTGTTGCACTTACTGTGTGCAAAAGAGTTTTTATATCTAAAATTCTAAAATTGCAAGTAAATCTATCTGAACTCTAATGTTATAAGATAGTCTTTTGTCTTCAACAGAAGTTATTAGTATTCAAAAGCTTATTCTTGTTTAAGACTATAAGCTATAGATTCATAAGTCCATCAATCGCTTCCCCTTGAAAATCAGTTCCTTTTGATGCAAATTTTCCTCCAAAAACAAAGATAGTAAAATAATTATTTTAATAGCTTTGTTAATTGCAAATTAAGTAAATAAATGTTATAATTTTTATAAAAAGATTATTACTAATGTCATATATTATTACTAAAATAAACAAAATAAACAACATTGAATTAAAAGAAAACAATTGCTGTGGGATTAAATCTAAATCTTATCTTACTGTATCTAAAAAAGATCATGATTTTAAAATTTCACATAGAAAAAGCTATACTCCACAAAATATTATAACAAAAATATTTTTTTTGCTTATAAGGCCTTTTTGGAGATATAAACAAGATGTTGATGCTCTTAAAGATTTAAAAAATTTATACAAGCGAGTACTTAATAGTGAAAATCCGCTAACAGATCCGCAAAAAAAAGTTATAAGAAAATCCTTTGATACTCTAAAAAACATTTTTAATTCTTATAAAAATGATAAATCTATAGAGGCCTTTATTTTAAGAAATGATATTTTAGAAGCTTTTGCTGTAGCTTTGAAAAAAGATGGTCTGAATGATAAATTTCATCTAAATATAGAAAGAATAAAAGCAATTGAAGAGGTAGAACCATTTAATAAAAAAGAAGTTAAAAGCTATCACAAGCCTTATATAAGAATGGAAGATATAGAAAAATATACAAAATTAATAAAACAAAAATTTCCAAATAAAATTCCAACACTTAAAGAAATTTTACAAGATGAAGATCTCAAAAAATACATCATAATTGAAAAAATCAAAATGGCTCAAATTATGGAAACAATATATAAATCTAAATCTAAAATTACTCAAAAAACCAATGAATTATTTTCTAGATCATTAACAAAATATTTTGGTAGAAACTGTAACAAAGAATTAAAACCTGGGAAAAAAAGAACTAAAGAACTTTTAAAATTTTTTAAAAAGCTGAATATTAGTTTAGTAACAAATATAGATGGAGAATTATACTCTTATAGTGAAATTTTCAAAAACAAATTTAGAGATGAAATTTCTAAAGATGCAGCTTTCCAACGTAAGTTAAATGATAATACAAAAACATTATTAATGAAAAAAATTAAAAATAATGAAGTAATCAAAGTAATTAGTGCTGCTTTTTGTAGACTCAGATTTTTAATAATAAAAAAGGGAGAGGTAAATAAATGTTTTTCTATAGAAGGTAAAAAACTAGGTGATAATTCTAAAGAAGACTTTTCTATTCAAAATATGTTTGGAAATGAAAATGATGTAGAAATTGCTTTTAATAGTAACGAAGACATTTTAAAACCAAATGAACAAAATGCACTATACCTCTATCTTCGCTCACTTACTAATTATGTTAACAATCATGATGCTACTTTAGTTGTCCAAAGATTATCTCCAGAAGATGTTCATCATTATGTAGAACCTGTTGGTGGAACAGTTTTATGTTTTGAAGATGTTTGTGAGATACTAAAAACATCAAAAACAACAAATCAAGTAGAAAAAGATCAACTTTCAAAACTTATTAAATATTTTAAACAATTAAGGGAAGAAGAAAATATATCATACACACTTGTAAAAATACATGGAACACATAAATCTGTTAATTCAGTTGCCACACAACACCAATCTCCTCTTAGCCAAAATGATCGCAAAATTCAAGTAGTACAACTAAAAGATGGTAGCATAGCTATTCATATATTCATTGGAGCTATAAATGTTAATAATGTAGCCGTTACTAGAGAATCAGGGGACAGTGATTTAGGAGCAGAAGTTGGTGCTATGGGATTTGGAGATGATAAAGATAAAACTAGTAATGGGGTAAAAAGGCAAAGCCAAAAAAATTGGCATAATTTTTACCATCCAAAAAATCATACTTCTTTGTTGAAAAGTCTCATAAGTGATGATTCTTTGAATAATATAATAAGTTCTTTCAGTGAAAATGATGATTCTAAAATGACCAATCAAAAGCATTCAAAATCCATAACTCGTGGAGATGCTGCTGGAATTTTCCCTAAGGAAGGATCCACAGTAGTATCTATGTATTTTAATTTCAAAAAAACAGATCTATTGGAAGAAGCAGCACCATATCTAAAATATATAGCTGCAGATGGACAAACTGAACGTTCTCTAGAAATAAAAACAAATATGTTTGATGAAATCGGAGAAATTGTTACATAAAATAAATAATTGAAAAATTCAAAAAAAAACCTTTATAAAAAAATTATTTCTCATGATAAAATCTAAAAAAGTTTAATATTATTAGATTTCTATGTTATTATTTAAGAACTTATGAAAAGAATATATATCTTACCTAATTTTATTACAGCTTTTGGTCTTGCATGTGGTCTTTTTGTAATTTTTAAAGCTAGTACAATGGAACCGGGAAATTTAAAATATGATGCTATAAAAACCTCTGTTTTATTTTTAATAATTGCAGCCTTCGCAGATTTTATAGATGGAGCTATCGCTAGAGTTTTTAAGGCAGAAAGTGAATTTGGATGTATCTTTGATTCTTTAGCAGATGCTATCTCTTTTGGAGTAGCTCCGGCAGTTCTTTTTTTAAAAAGTTTATCCTTAGAACAAGGTACTTATCTCTCATTTATCGCTGCTACAGGAGCTTTAATATACTCATTATGCGGTGTTTTAAGACTTGCTAGATTTACCTATTTAGCTCAAAAAGCTAAAGAAGATGATGAATTATCTCTTTCTATGAAAAAAAATTTTACTGGTCTTCCTATCCCAGGAGCAGCAGCAGGATCTGTTTCTATAAATCTTTTCCTTTTATCTCCTTTTTCTCAATTTTTAAATTTAAGTGCAGAGTTTAAAATTATTTTATTATCATTTTTAATGATTTTACTTGGATATTTTATGGTTAGCAGATGGAAATTCCCCAGTTTTAAAGCATTAAATTTTAAAATAAGGTCTTTTCATTTAGCTTTTTTCGTTGTTATATTAACTTCATTTACTCTTTTTGGAATCTTACATTATTTTTCTATAGTTCTCACCATTTTATCGTGGGGATATATAATCCTTGCCATTACCTTATCTATAATCAGAATAGTAGCAGGGAAAAAATCTAAAACATTAGAAGATTTTGAACCTGAACCGGAAGAGATTGAATTGTAAATCATAAAAAGATATCTTTATCAAAAAAAGGTGTTTTGTGTGATTTTTTTATTTTTAATTATTTTTATTTTTTTATTTCTTTTTTTCTATTTTATATCGGAAAAAAGATTTAAAAATGCTTTTAAATCTTTATCTTATGATCTTATGGATAAAAATAACCAATCTTTTCTAAATCTTGCTAAAATCTATTTTGAAAAACATCAAAAAATTGCTAATGAAAACATAGAACAAAAATCTTCAGATTTAGAAAAAATGATTTTATCTATAGATGATTCATTAAAAAGATTAGATGAAAATACTAGCAAAATAGAAAAAGATAGAGTCAGCTCTTTTTCTTCTTTAAAAAAACAGATAGAAACATTAATCCATTCTGAGAACTTGTTAAAAAAGGAAACATACAATTTAGTTCATGCTTTAAAATCTCCTAATATAAAAGGATCTTGGGGACAAATCCATTTGAAAAGAGTTCTGGAAATATCTGGCATGTTAAATAAATGTGACTTTTTAGAACAACCAACACTTTTTTCTGATGAAAAAATTTATAGACCAGATATTGTTGTTAAACTTCCCGAAGGAAAAAATATTGTTATAGATGCTAAAACTCCAACTTCTTATTATTTAGAAGCTATAGAAGAAGATGATGAAGAAAAAAGAAAAGAGAAATTTAAAATGCATGCTAAAACTATTAAAAAATATATAAAAGAACTTAGTTCTAAACAATATTTTAAACATATCTCCTCAATAGAATATGTTATTCTATTTTTACCTCAAGAATCTTTTCTAAGCGCTGCTCTTTCAGAAGAACCTGATATTTTAGAAATAGGATCAAAAGATAACGTTATTTTAGCTACTCCTACTACTTTAATCGCTATTTTGAAAGCTATCTATTATTTTTGGAAAAATGAAGATATTTCAAAAAATGCAGAAAAAATATCTAAATGTGGGAAAGAACTCTATGAAAGAATAGCTCTTATGAGTGGACATCTTCAAAAGTTAGGAGATCATTTAAAAAATTCTATTGATTGTTATAATAAAACCATTTTTGCTATGGAATCCAAAGTTATTACCAGCGCAAAACAATTAAAAGAGTATGGAATCACCAGTGATAAAAATATCTCTTTAAAAGAAATAAATATTTAAAAACTATTCCACTTTTACAGAGTTTACAAAATATGCTGGAAAAGCAAAATTATTATTAGGTCTAGGAGATACAATAATATTTACTTTTTTCCCTAAATATTTCTCTAAATCTACGATCGTACTATATAAATAAGCAATAGGAATAGTTTCCCCTTTTAAAAGATAATTACCAGGTTTGTTTTTCACTGGATCATCATAGTTAACAATAACCCCATTTAAAGTTATAGCATTTGCTTTTTGCTCATCATAAAAATCTTCTATCGATTTATTTGGATAATAGGTATTCCAAGATAAATAAATATCTTTTTCCTCTTTTAACCACTTTTTCATTTTATCGGTTAAATTCTTTGAAATAATATTTTTGGAAATAGGTTTTGATTTAGGTTTAGAATTATCTTTTGTCGAAATAACTTCTTTAAATATTTTATCTTTTTCATTAGAAGAAAGCGTCATTTTTGACTCTAAATATGCAATCTTTTTTTGTAGATATGTATCTTTTAAAAGAGCAAGCCCTTCTTTTGCTTGTTTTACATGATCAGAAAAATCACTATATCCTTTTATTATAGCTTCAAATTGAGATATAGCTTTTTCAGGTTTCATATCATTAAATGGCTTTTTACATTCCATTTGAGTTAAGAAAAAAGCGGAATTCAAAAGTTGATTTACCTCTTCTTTTCTTTTAATCAAAATAAAATAACTACTTTCATCTCCTATCTTTGTTACATAATCTTTTGATATGTAAAAATTGATAGTTTCGGGAGGTGTTATTTCTAACCATTGATTAGAAACAGTAGAAACAGATCCTTCTACTTTTTGATTTTTATTAATAGTTCCTACTATTGTAGATTCTAAACTAGGTTTTAATCTAACATTAACATTATCTGCTATAACAATATTATCTTTCACATAATTTTTAGAGATATATAACTTTGAATTTTGAGGAGGTCTTATAACATAAAAATCATTTTTTATGTTTTCTACTAGCAATAATTCATTTTTACTTAATTCTTCTATTATTGCACTTTCTAAATTAGGCTCTGTTCTAATTCTTACTTTATTAGCATTAACCTTCCCTGTAAAGGGATATTCATTATTTTGAGAAAAGATAAAATTTGAGATCAACAAAAACAAAATAGAAAAATATTTTAACATTAGCTCTCTCCTTTTGCATTATTTCTTACCATATAGTAGAGCTAATCTTTTTTTTTAGTGCAATAGTTTTTTATGTTTTTAAAACTGCTTTTATATGTTCACAGTTTTTTTTACCACAAGTACATCCAATAGGTTTACCTAAAAATACATTATAATATTCATCTTTATTTAAAGGATTTGTAACAATATATAAATTTTTTCCTGTTTTTTTTATTTCCCAATCTCTAAATTTTAAATCTTCTTCAGATACCTCTTCTATATTTTCTCTTGATTCTCCTCTAATTGCTCTAGCAATTTGGCAATGGAAACAATTACAATGAGGCTCTGCTTTTGGTAAAGATTCTTGATCATCTATTTGCATTATTTTAAATATAGAAGATATTTTTTCTATAACTTCTTTAGGTAAATCAGGAGCATTACTTTGAGATTGATTATGTTGCATTATTGAATTCATAGAATCTAAGCCATCTACTTCTGGAAGAGATATAGGTAATTTAAATCCTATAATTTTATTTTTTTGTTCTAAAAACTTTTCATGAGTATCAAAAATGTTAGAAATCGTTTCAAAATCTAAATTAGGAATAACTATTCTTTCTCCTGTAATTAAAAATACCACAAGATCTTTATTCTGATCTGTGGTTAAAGATTGAATATTTCTCCAAGATGTTGAAATATAAGGAGGTATGCTTAATATATTTATATTTATTTTCATGTTTAACCTAAAACTTTATAATAATTATATAATTTAACAAAAGAATTGTCAATATTTTTAGCAAACAAAAGAGTCGCCTGCTAAAAATATCTAATAAGCTCTTTGTAATTAAGGGTTTATAACAATTATTCTTATAAATCAACATGCCCTTCGCTCTACGATTAAAAAGATTTTTTATTTTGCTTTTTTAAAAGCTAGATAGAAATTTTAAAAAATAGAGAATAGTGTTAATATAAAAAAAATTATTTAAGGAGAAAAAAATGGTAAAAAAAACTATGGATGGGAATATAGCAGCATCCCATATAGCTTATGCTTTTTCAGAAGTTTGCGCTATTTATCCAATAACTCCCTCCAGTCCTATGGGTGAATTGATAGACCAGTGGGCAGCAGAAGGAAAAAAAAATATTTTTGACAGTATTGTTTCTGTAATAGAAATGCAATCAGAAGGAGGTGCTGCAGGCGTTTTGCATGGCTCATTAGCTGCTGGTGTGTTTTGTTCTACTTTTACAGCTTCCCAAGGCCTTTTATTGATGATTCCTGATATGTATAAAATTGCAGGAGAACTTATGCCATGTGTCTTTCATGTTGCCTCTAGAGCACTTGCAAGGCATGCTCTTTCTATCTTTGGGGATCATCAAGATGTTATGGCTGTGAGAAGCACAGGATTTGCAATACTCTCTTCTTCAAGCGTTCAAGAGGTTATGGATTTAAGTTTAATAGCCCATCTTAGTACTTTAAAATCCTCAATACCATTTTTACATTTTTTTGATGGTTTTAGAACTTCCCATGAGATCCAAAAAATAGATGAGATCTCTTATGAAGATATTAAAAAGTTGATTGATAATGAAGATATACAAAATCATAGGAAAAGAGCTTTAAATCCCAACCATCCTCATATAAGAGGAACAGCTCAAAATCCTGATGTATATTTTCAAGGATTGGAAGCTTCAAATATCTTTTATGAAAGAGCTATTCCTATTATTGAAAAAGAGATGGAAAAAGTTTCTTTATTAACAAATAGAAAATATAATTTTTTTGATTATATCGGAGATAAAGATGCTGAGAAAATAATAGTGATAATGGGTTCCGGAGCAGAAACAGTAGAAGAAGTAGTTAAATATTTAAATAAAAAAGGAGAAAAAATAGGTCTTATAAAAGTTAGACTTTTTAGACCTTTTTCTAAAAAACATTTTTTAAATGCGATGCCAAAAAGTGTAAAAAAAATAGCTGTCTTGGATAAAACAAAAGAGGAAGCTGCTCCTCTATATCTAGATATCTGCAATGTTTTTATAGATAGAAAAGATAATATGAAAATAGTATCTGGTCTTTATGGATTAGGTGATAAAGAATTTAATCCTAACATGGTCTTATCAGTATTTGATAATTTAGATAAAAAAAATCATTTCACTGTTGGAATAGAAGATGATGTTACTTTTAGATCTTTAAAAATAGATAAAGATATAGAAACAGAAGATGAAAATGTTGTTAGATGTAAATTTTGGGGATTAGGAGGAGATGGTACAGTAGGGGCTAACAAAGAAGCTATAAAGATTATTGGAGATCATACTGATAAATATATCCAAGGATATTTTGCTTTTGATTCTAAAAAAGCTTTTGGATTAACAGTGTCTCATTTAAGATTTGGAGATAATCCCATAAAATCTTCTTACCTAATAAAAAAAGCAGATTATATAGCATCTCATCATCCCTCTTATATAAACAAATATAATCTTTTAGATGATGCAAAAGAAAATTCGATTTTTGTTTTAAACACTTCTTGGAATATGGAAAAATTAGAAAAAAACCTTTCAAATAATTTTAAAAAACAGATAGCTGAAAAAAATCTCTCTTTTTATGTTATCGATGCTTTCTCTCTATCTGAAAAAATAGGATTGGGAAGAATGATTAATTTAATTATGCAAACAGTATTTTTTAAACTTATAAATATAATACCTTTTGATAAAGCATTAAAATATTTAGAAGAATCGATAGAAAAAAAATATGAAAAAAAAGGAGAAGAGGTAGTTTTAAAAAATAAAAAAGCTTTAAAATTATCGATAGAATGGCTAAAAAAAATAAACTATCCTTCATCATGGAAAGAATTAAAAATAGAAGAAATACAAAAAGAAAAAAAACCCGATTTTATTAAAAATATTGCTGATGTCATCAATAGAAATGAGGGAGATTCTCTTCCTGTTAGTGCTTTTACTCCTGGAGGAATTTTTCCTTTAGATACCACTAAATATGAAAAAAGAGGTTTTGCTATAAATTTACCAAAATGGATAAAAGAAAAATGTATTCAATGTGGTCTATGTGCTTTTGTTTGTCCTCATGCTGTTATTAGACCATTTTTAATGACTAAAGAAGAAGCTGCAAAAGCTCCTGAAGGATATGAGGGAATAAAAGCTGTAGGTCCAAATACGCAAGATTTGCTTTTTAGCATAGAAGTTTCTTCATTAGATTGTACAGGATGTGGTAATTGTGTAGAGATATGTCCAGCTAAGGGAAAAGCTTTGGAAATGAAACCCTTTAAAGAGATATATGAAAAAGAACATAAAATTTTTGAATATGCTAGATCCCTACCTTCAAAAGATCTTTTAAATAAATATACTGTTAAAGGATCTCAATTTAAAAAACCTCTTTTAGAATTCTCTGGAGCTTGCGCTGGTTGTGGAGAAACTCCTTATTTAAAAGTTCTCACACAACTTTTTGGAGATAGAATGATAATTGCCAACGCTACAGGATGCACTTCTATTTGGGGAGCTTCTTGTCCTTCCATCCCTTGGTCTTTAGATGAAAAAGGAAGAGGGCCAGCTTGGGCTAACTCTCTTTTTGAAGATAATGCTGAGTTTGGTCTTGGAATTTTTTTAGCAATAGAAAAAAGAAGGGAACAACTAAAAAAAATAGTTGAAAATAGCATTAATAAAGAGATAGACGAAGAGTTAAAAAAACTTTTTAAAGAGTGGTTAGATAATTTTTATTTAGGAGATAAAACTAGAGAACTATCAGATAAAATAGATTTTTATTTAGAAAAAAATAAATACCCTCTTTTAGAAGAGAATAAAGACCTCTTTGTAAAACCTTCCATATGGATAGTAGGAGGAGATGGATGGGCTTATGATATAGGATTTGGAGGATTAGATCATGTTTTATCGATGAATAAAGATGTAAATATATTAGTTTTAGATACTGAAGTTTATTCAAATACAGGAGGACAAGCATCTAAAGCAACACCTCTAGGGTCTATTGCTAAATTTGCTTTTTCAGGCAAAAGAACTATGAAAAAAGATTTAGGAATGATAGCAATGACTTATAAAAATGTATATGTTGCATCTATTGCATTAGGAGCTGATCAAAATCAAGTCGTTCGTGCTTTTAAAGAAGCTGAGAGTTACTCTGGTACATCTTTAATAATAGCATATGCTTCTTGTATTAGTCATGGTATAAGAGAAGGCATGAGGAAATCTCATGAAGAAGAAAAAGAAGCTGTAGAAGTAGGATATTGGTTTAATTATCGCTATGATCCTAGAAAAAAAGATAAAAAATTTGTTTTAGATTCTAAAGAACCTAGCTTTGAAATAGAAAAATATCTAGATGGACAAGTGAGATATGAATATTTAAAAAGAAAAGATCCTGAAACTGCGAATCGATTAAGAGAAGATTTAAAAAAACATTTAAAAGAAAAATACAAGGAACTTATAGAAAAAACTAAAACAAGTTAAATAGTTTCTATTTTACTTTGAGTAGTTTGAAAGTTTTTATTTATAACGCTAATAGAAGAAATCCATATAGGAATTATTATTAAGATTAAAACAGCAATAACAGGAGAACAAGCAGCTGGAGTGATAAACATCATAAGCAAAAGTTGTATTATAAAAGAACTTCCAGATTTTCCAAGTCTAGATCCTATCCCATCTATAGCTGATTTTCCTTTAATCTTATCTTTTGTAGATAAAGGTATAAATGCTATCTCTTTTGTATCATCAAATAAAGTATATTTACATGCTCTACTAAATATATTTTGCGTGGATCCAAAAAATACACAAAGAGTTAAAGAAGACATCCCAAATATAGAAAAAGAGGATAAAAATTGTTTTGAAAATAAAAATGAAAAAAATCCTATCGCTGTCAATATTATTATTAAGGGGGTTATCATAGCTGCTTTTCCCCATCCCAACCTTCTAATAACATTACCTGACACAAAATAAGAAGATATGCTAGCAAGGATCCCTATTAATATGGTTATTTTACTCATATAGCTAGTATATTGTTGAGGAGTAGGAAATAGTTCTCTTAATTGAGATTTCCAAAGAATTTCAGTAAGATTTATTATTACATTATAAGATAAAACTATTAGGGCTATTGATAACAAATATCTAGATTTAAAAATAAATGTAATATTTTTTTTAAGAGACATTTTATAATCTTTTTGTTCATTAGAGTATTGTCTATTCTGAAAAATATTTTTATGAAGCCATCTATGTATTATCATAGAGATAACACCAAAAATTAAAATAATTGAAATGATTATTAAAAGAGTATTATCCCAAGAACTTTGAAAATATTTATTGCTTACCAGATTTATATTTTTTTTAGTTATCAAAGAAACAGTTTGTCCAGCAAATATTCCTGCTGAATTTATACCTAATCCAAATAAAGCATAAAATCTTTTAGCTTCAGGCACTTTTATTGTATCATTAGCAAATCCCCAGAGAAGAACAGATACAACTATTGTGCTCCAACATTCTGCCATTATGTAAAATAAGGAGTAACACCAATATCTTATTATTGCAACGAAACCATTAAATCCTTTTGGTAATATACTTGTAAGATAATCAGCAGTTCTATTAAGAGCAAGAACATCTCTTTTAGGATAAAGAAATATAATAAATATTAAATAAAAAATTAAAAAAATGCTTATAAACATATAAAAAATTTTTTCTCTATTAAATTTATTTGACAATTTTGTAAATAAAAATGTCATAAAAATAGCAAAAGGTAATATACACCAAACTTTTAAAAAAGGAAGAGTTTCAGCCCCACCCTTAGGAGCTGTTATAATTAAAGTATCTTTTACTATTCTAAGAAGGTGATAGTTGAATGCAACAAAAAAGAAAAGAAACAACATTGGCACAAACTTAATAAGTTCATGCTTATGAATAGGCCAAAAAAAAGACCGAAACTTATTGAATTCGGTATTTTTGGGATTCATTAGGCCTCAATTTTAATAAAACTTTCATTTATCTTTGAAAATTTGAAAGATAATTTTATAGATATTCTACAATCTTGTCAAAAGATAAAAAATTTTCACCTAAACTTTGGATTTATCTATTTAATTAAATTGATGGAAGATATAAAAATTTTTTGAACAAAAAAATCTTTTGTTATGTAAAATATATTTTTTTTACAGTAACAAAGGAGAAAAAATCAGACTTTATCTGTATTTCACGTAAGATTTTTTATACAGAAAGATTTTTCTATTTATCTTCTTTAAAAAATTTTTTAAACTCTTTATCTTCTCTAACTTCTTTAAATGCTTCTTCTTTTAAAATTTCATTTATATCAACATCTTCATATTGACTTGCTGCATTTAACCATCCCCCTGCTTCTTTTGCTTTTTTAAGAAAAGCAAAAGCTTTAGCATTTATTAAAGCAACATCAGCTGAAGGATTCATTTGATAACATTCAGAAGATAACTCTATTACATCTTCATAATTCTTATGTTCGTAAGATAAAACATGAAATAAACATTTGCTATCAGGTGAAAGATCTTCTTTTATATCTAAAAGAAGATTATAAGCTAACTCTTTATCACCCCTTTCATTGGCAAGCATTGCTAAAAAATAGGTAGCACTATCATATATCATTCCTCTTTTATGAAAAGATCTAATTTTTTCAAAAATAGAAACAGCTTTTTCTTTTTTGCCCTCTTTTAAAGCTTTTTCTCCTCTTTCTAATAAATCACCCATCCTTACATCTCTATCAGCAGATGTTAAAAATTTAGATTTCCTCCACGCATCGAAACTTTGAAAACCAAACAAAAAAAATATAGCTCCAATTAAAAAAGCTCCTCTAATAAAAAAATAAACACTAAACCCCAAAGCTACTACCATACCAACTAAAAGTGACATTTTAAATCCTTTAACACCAAAAGCAGCTTCTAAAGCTATTCTAATAAGTTGTCCTCCATCTAATGGAAGAACAGGTAAAATATTTACTATGCTCCAAAAAATATTTACTATTTGTGTTATTTTTAAAAAGCTAACAATGTAAATATTTTGAAAAAAATTTAAATACAAAATAAAAGTAGCAACTAAAAATAATAAAAAACCAAAAAGAGGACCATTTAAAACAATAAGAAATTGTTTATAAAATTTTAAATCTTTTCTCTCATAAGTAGTAACTCCTCCCATAGCAACTAAATCTATTCTAGGATGAAGACCAAAAAATTTTGCAGTTAAGGCATGACCAAATTCATGAAATAAAACTGAAAAAACAATAACTAAAACCCAAATTAAAATACCTGTTATAGAACTACTGTTTAACCATCCTATTAAACCTGCTAATACCCAAAAAAAGGGATGTATAGATATAGGAATTTTTGCATTAAATCTAAGCATATCTTTATTGTTAGAGTATATTTAAATCTTTTTCTTTGCAATCCCTATATAAAATTCTAAAAAATTTATACAAAATTTTAGCTTTTCAAATATTATTAAAATGAAGTTTTAATAATAAAATCAATTTATGATTGCATTTAAGCATCTAACAGAAATAGATAAAACAGAAATTGTAAAACTTTTTAATAACCCTCTTGTCATATGTCATTAGCTAAAAAACATTTTGATGATAAAGCTTATCATTCTTTCATTGCCGATAAAAAAAATTTTTGGAAAAAATATAGATTTGGACCATGTGTCAAATTAAATTGTAACTATAACACATATTTTCCTTGATCTAAAAAGTTTAATTTTTTCTCATTTTAAATGGTCTAATTTTTGAAGAGCAGGTCAAATTTTTTTTATTTTGTGATTTTTATAATTTTCTCTGAAAGTTTTTTGCATTTTAAAAAAATTTATTGAAAAATTCATCAAACATTTCTTAATATATTAAAATAAAAAATCCTATG
>Ga0111177_105_pt1 | contig 40823 bp, 29 predicted proteins | sample DeeMarSWOR324_28_FD_80230 | JGI IMG/M metagenome (GOLD analysis project Ga0111177, IMG submission 80230) | Chlamydiae bacterium SM23_39
TTTTGGTTTAAAAACTTTTTTACAACAAAAGAGGTCTTTTTGCATTAAAAATTTTATTTAACTTTCAGAATTTTAAATTTTTAAACTTGAAACTCACGTTAATTAAATTAAAATAAAATTATAAAAATTTTTAAAATAAAAAAACTGGCAGCTACCTACTCTCCCATACTCTTGCGTATAGTACCATCGGCGATAGAGGGCTTGACTTCTGAGTTCGAAATGGGCTCAGGTATTTCACCTCATCTATAACCACCAGCTAAAAACCTTAAAAAGAGGCGATGCTTAAAAAAATATTCAAGTCTAATTCAACTTATTAGTATCGGTTAGCTAAACATATTACTATGCTTACACACCCGACCTATCAACCCTGTCATCTTCAGGGAGTTTTATGGATACCTTATCTTAAGGGAGGCTTGGCGTTTAGATGCTTTCAACGCTTATCCTTTCCAAACATAGCTACCCGGCTATGCATTTGGCAATACAACCGGAACACCATTGGTTTGTCCACTCCGGTCCTCTCGTACTAAGAGCAGCTCCTTTCAAGTATCCTACGCCCGCGACAGATAGGGACCAAACTGTCTCACGACGTTTTGAACCCAACTCGCGTACCGCTTTAATTGGCGAACAGCCAAACCCTTGGGACCTTCTCCAGCCCCAGGATGCGATGAGTCGACATCGAGGTGCCAAACCGCCACGTCGATATGAGCTCTTGGTGGCGATAAGCCTGTTATCCCCGGAGTACCTTTTATCCGTTAAGCGACGGTAATTCCACTTTCTACCGCCGGACCACTAAGCCCTACTTTCGTATCTGTTTGACTTGTAGGTCTCACAGTTAATTTGCCTTATACCTTTACGCTCTAATCATGATTGCCAACCATGATGAGGCAAACTTTGGACTCCTCCGTTACTTTTTAGGAGGATACCGCCCCAGTAAAACTGACCATCTGACAATGTCCAACTCCAAGATAATTGGCGGTTGTTAGTTCCTCAACCTTCCAAGGCCGGTATTTCAAGGGTGGCTAACTATACCCTAGCGGATATAGATCATTGCCTCCCGGCTATCCTACACGAGAAAGATCAAGGAACAATATCAAACTACAGTAAAGGTTCACGGGGTCTTTCCGTCTTGTCGCGGGTAAACGGCATCTTCACCGCTACTACAAATTCACCAGGTCTCTCGTTGAGACAGTACCCAGATCGTTACGCCATTCGTGCAGGTCGGAACTTACCCGACAAGGAATTTCGCTACCTTAGGACCGTTATAGTTACGGCCGCCATTCACCAGGGCTTCAGTTCAGTGCTTTGCTTGCGCTGACACCTTACTTTAACCTTGTGGCATTGGGCAGGCTTCACACCATATACCTAGTCTTACGACTTCGCATAGTGCTGTGTTTTTGATAAACAGTCGCCTGGGTCTATTCTCTGCGACCATTCGATGCTCATACAGCAAGTATAATCACATCAAATGGCTCTCCTTCTTCCGAAGTTACGGAGACAATTTGCCGAGTTCCTTAACGAGAGTTATCCTGCGCGCCTTAGAATATTCATCCTACCTACCAGTGTCGGTTTTAGTACGGTCACCATCAGCAGTTAGAAGTTATTTCTTGGAAAACCATTCAATGCCTTCGGTTCCATTCGCATTTCCCCTCCTTTCCTACCTGGTATTATGTTGACGGATTTACCAATCAACCAACCTCATAGAAAAACGGACACATCCAAACGTCCGCGCACTTTATAATTTCCGTCACTCCATCACTATAGCTTTAGGTGGCACAGGAATATTTAACCTGTTTCCCATCACCTACGCTTTTCAGCCTCAGCTTAGGGGCCGGCTAACCCAGGGAAGACGATCTTTACCCTGGAAACCTTAGGTTTTCGGCGAGGAAGATTCTCACTTCCTTTAACGTTACTAATGCCATGCATCTTCACTAATATATTCTCCACTGCTCTTTACAGTACAGCTTCTGCGAATATATTACGCTCTCCTACCGCTTATTTACATAAACTCGTGATTTCGGTTCTATGCTTAGCCCCGTATATTATCGGCGCAAAGTCTCTCGATTGGTGAGCTGTTACGCACTCTTTAAATGGTTGCTGCTTCTAAGCCAACATTCCAACTGTCTTAGAAACTTCACTTCCTTTCCCACTTAGCATAGAATTAGGGACCTTAATCGACGATCTGGGCTGTTCCCCTTTTGACAATGAAGCTTATCCCCCACTGTCTATCTCCTGATTATAGCTGTAATATTCGGAGTTTGGTTCCACTTAGTAGGCCGGTAAAGCCCCCTTGTAGATCCAGTGCTCTACCATCACAGCTAATTACATCAAGGCTAACCCTAAAGTTATTTCGGAGAGAACAAGATATTACCAAGTTTGATTAGCCTTTCACTCCTATCCACAACTCATCCAAGAATTTTGCAACATTCACTGGTTCGGTCCTCCACAGTGTATTACCACTGCTTCAACCTGGTCATGGATAGATCACTTGGTTTCGTGTCTACATCATATGACTAAATCGCGCTTTTAACGCTCGCTCTCACTACGGCTCCAGAATGATCATTCTTTAACCTTGCCATATAATATAACTCGCTGGCTCATCATGCAAAAGGCACGCCATAAGCCCTGTGCTTAAAAAGCACATTGGCCTTTGACCGCTTGTATGCTGCTGGTTTCAGGATCTTTTCACTCCCCTAAAAGGGGTTCTTTTCACCTTTCCCTCACGGTACTAGTTCACTATCGGTCATCGATTAGTATTTAGCCTTGGAGAGTGGTCTCCCCAGATTCAGACCAGGTTTCACGTGTCTGGCCTTACTTAGGTGCCTTATCAGTGTTTTTCAAATTTTCGCATACAGGACTTTCACCTTCTATGGTTTTACTTTTCAGTAAATTTTGCTAACTCTCCAAACACCTTTATTTAAGGTCCTGCAACCCCAAAAAAAAATTTTTTGGTTTAGACTTTTTCCTTTTCGCTCGCCGCTACTCAGAAAATCTCGATTGATTTATTTTCCTGCACTTACTGAGATGTTTCACTTCAGTGCGTTCGCCTTTATACCCTATGTATTCAGGTATAAATTGTAAGAAATTACTCTTACAGGGTTTCCCCATTCGGAAATCTCCGGATCTCAACCTCTTATCAGCTTCCCGAAGCTTTTCGCAGATTTGCACGTCCTTCATCGCCTATCGATGCCAAGGCATCCGCCAACAGCACTTAGTAACTTGAACTCTTTTCAAACATCGCCTCTTTTTAAGATGCCTATTTCAAGATAACAATAAAGCTTTCTAGCTTCTTTATAAGCTTAAGCCTTTTTGCGGTTACCAAGATTTGAACTTGGGACTTCGACATTATCAGTGTCGCGCTCTAACCAACTGAGCTATAACCGCATTTGGAGGCTAGGAGAGTCGAACTCCTGACCTTCTGAATGCAAATCAGACGCTCTACCAACTAAGCTAAGCCCCCTATAATTGACAAAAAGCATAACTTGTCCCAACCTAAGACATAAAGTCCTTAAAGGAGGTGATCCAGCCCCACCTTCCGATAGGGCTACCTTGTTACGACTTCATCCCAGTCATCAGCCTTGCCTTAGGCGCCTCTCAAAAAGAGTCAGCGACTTCGGGCAAAACCAACTTCCATGATGTGACGGGCGGTGTGTACAAGACCCGGGAACGTATTCACGGCGTTGTTGCTGACACGCCATTACTAGCAATTCCAACTTCATGTAGTCGAGTTGCAGACTACAATCCGAACTGAGATTGGCTTTTTAGGATTTGCTCCACCTCTCGGTTTTGCCGCCTTCTGTACCAACCATTGTTGCACGTGTGTAGCCCCAGACATAAGGGCCATGCGGACTTGACGTCATCCTCACCTTCCTCCTGGTTAACCCAGGCAGTCTCGTTAGAGTCCCCATCTTTCATGCTGGCAACTAACGATAAGGGTTGCGCTCGTTGCGGGACTTAACCCAACACCTCACGGCACGAGCTGACGACAGCCATGCAGCACCTGCACAGAGGTTCTTTCGAAAGTTATTATCTCTAATAATGTCCTCTGCATGTCAAACCTGGGTAAGGTTCTTCGCGTTGCATCGAATTAAACCACATGCACCACTGCTTGTGCGGGTCCCCGTCAATTCTTTTGAGTTTCACCCTTGCGAGCGTACTCCTCAGGCGGTATACTTATCGCGTTAGCTTCGACACAGCCAGGGTTGAGGCTGACTACGTCAAGTATACATCGTTTACAGCGAGGACTACCAGGGTATCTAATCCTGTTTGCTCCCCTCGCTTTCGCGCCTCAGCGTCAGATGTAAACTAGAAAACCGCTTTCGCCACCGATGTTCCTCCACATATCTACACATTTCACCGCTACATGTGGAATTCCATTTTCTCCATCTACCCTCTTAGCCTAATAGTTTCAGTAACAGCTTCAAAGTTAAGCTTTGAAATTTCACCACTGACTTACTAGGCAGCCTACGCGCTCTTTACGCCCAATAATTCCGATTAATGCTTGCACCCTCCGTATTACCGCAGCTGCTGGCACGGAGTTAGCCGGTGCTTCTTTACCTAGTACACTCAAATTGGACAATTATTTATCATCCTTTCTTGGTCCCAGGCGAAAGAACTTTACAACCCGAAGGCCTTCTTCGTTCACACAGTGTCGCATCGTCAGGCTTTCGCCCATTGCGAATGATTCTCGACTGCAGCCTCCCGTAGGAGTTTGGGCAGTGTCTCAGTCCCAATGTTGGCGGTCAACCTCTCAGTCCGCCTAGACGTCTTAGCCTTGGTGAGCTTTTACCTCACCAACAAGCTGATATCCCATGAACTCTTCTTTTATCGCTAGGTCCGAAGATCCCCAACTTTGAATATAAAAAGATGCCTTTTCATATCCTCATTTAGTATTAGCAACTGTTTCCAGTTGTTATTCTAAAACAAAAGGTAGATTATTCATGTATTACTAACCCTTTCGCCACTAGTACATCTCGAATAGTAAACTACTCAAAATATACCCGTACGACTTGCATGCCTCATCCACACTGTCAGCATTCAATCTGAACTAAGATCAAATTCTCAATTAAATAAAAAAAAATTTTTGCACAAGCTATGCTTTTGTCAAAAGAGCTATAATAACATCAAAATGTTATTTTTCTCTAAAAGAGAATACCTTGAAGAATATATATAACTTTCTTTTTTGGCAACTAAATATTTTGAATTTTTTTATTAATCTAAATGAAAAGATTTTATAAAAAATTTATGCTTCTCATCCATCCCATTCTTATAAGAGGTAAATAGACTATAAATATTATTTTTTGTAACAATAATTTTTGCTTTGCAGATGATCGATAAAAATAGGTCTTGAAAAATAACATCCAAAAACTTTTCATCTTTTTTTTCACAAAAAGAAAATTTAACAATATTTACAAAAGGAAAATTTTTTAATCCTCTTAAAATATTAAAAAGAACTTTTTTTTCATCTTCATTATAATTTTCTGCAACTTGTAATACATAATCTATCTCTCCTTCCGATGCTTTTATAAAAAGGCCTTTTTTATTTTTATCTTTTAAATTAAATTTCAAACAAACAGGATCATTTGGAAAATTAACAATAAACTTTTCATTACCATAAGTTTTAACAAACACATCCCATGAAAATTTATTTGCATCTCCACAAAAAACAAAACAATTAATTAACAATAAAAAAACTATTAAAATTCTCATTTCTAAAGAAAAAGTTTATCAAAAAAAAAATAATATGTCAAAAATAAATATGTTATGTTAAAAAAAAGATATTAGGAGGCAAAAATGACAATATCTATATTTCTTGGTAAAATTATTGGTTTATATCTTTTAATCACAAGTATAGCAATTCTCTTTAACTTAAAATTTTATAAAAAAGCTATAGATGAAGCTGTTAAAAGTCCAATGTTAATATTATTAGCATCAATTTTAACTCTAATACTAGGAATTATTTTGATAATATCTCATAACATATGGATTGTTAGTTGGCATTTAATCATTACAATATTTGCATGGTTTGTGTTATTTAAAGGAGCATTTTTAATGATGTTTCCAAATGCTCTATCTAACTGCATTAAACATTACAAAACAAAATATAAAATAGATGTATTAGACTGGTTAAAATGGATCTGTATAATCAGTTTATTTGTTGGAATATACTTGATATATATTACATTTGTTTATGTAACAAAATAAAATTCTTTTCTCCACCTAATAGGTGGAGAATATCTTTCATAATAAAAAAACTCCCACATATCAATAAGATTTCTTTATTTTTGCATCCCAACTTGATAGCTTTATTTAATGTATTCTCAGTATTATCCTCATACGAAACTTTATAAATCTTTTCTTCTAAAAAAATAGATAAAAGAGTTTTTTTTGAAATTAATCTTTCATTCTTACCATCTATAAGATGGATGTAAACTGCATAAAAAGCAATAATTTTTATACAACTCTTTATATCTTTATTTTTAGATATTCCAAAAACTACTCTTATTGGATAATTTGGATAAAAAAATTTAATACTTTTAAAAAGATTTAAAAAACCATCTGGATTATGAGCAACATCCAAGATAATTTTTTTAGGAATCTTTTTTAAATTTTTCAAAGATTTAATAACTTCAAACCGGCATTTAGGTCGATATAATAATCCCCTATTTATAGCATTATCAGACAAAAAAAACTTTTTCTTTAAAACTTCTAATCCCTTTTTAGCAATTTCTTGATTTTGTAAATCAAAAAAACCTTCAATATTTTGCACTTTATATATTTTAGCATCTTTCTGTTTAGCTTTTCTAAAAACAGACTTATAATTAGCTTTAGGTCCTATAATTAATGGAACATTTTTTTTAATAATTCCAGCTTTTTCAAAAGCTATCTTTTCTAAAGATCTTCCTAATATATTCTCATGATCAAAACTGATAGATGTAATTATTGAAAGTTCTGGAGTTATAATATTAGTAGCATCCTTTCTACCTCCCAACCCAACCTCTATTACTGCAAAATCCACCTGTTTATCACAAAAATAACAAAATGCTAAAAGTGTAGTTATCTCAAAAAAAGTCAATCTATTTTCAGAAATTTTGAATATCTTATTTAAAAAATATTCCATCTCTTTCTTTTTAATTTTTACATTATTGATAGTTATTCTTTCTCTAAAAAAAATTATATGTGGAGAAGTAAAAAGGCCTACTTTATAACCGGATAATCTCAGACTATTAGCTATTTTAAAGGAGACAGAACCCTTTCCATTTGTCCCAGCTACATGAATGCTTTTAAATTTTTTACTAGGACTATTCAAAGCTTTATCTATCTCTTTTATATTCTTTACACTCTGTTTTACATTAGAAAATTCTTTTCTAGAAATAAGTTTTTTATACATAGGGTACATAAATAATCTCTTTTTCTAATTCTACTTCATATTTTTTTTTAACCTCTTCAACTATTAGAGATATAAGATCTAAAACATCTTTTGAACTAGCATTATTACTATTTACAATAAAATTAGCATGAACATTAGAGATCTTAGCATCCCCTATTATTTTACCTTTAAGACCACATCCCTCTATTAATTTTGCTGCTATATTATTTTTAGGATTTTTAAAAACACAACCTGCACTCTTTTCGTAAATAGGTTGCATCTTTTTCTTTTTTTCTAAAAACTTGTTTAATCTTTTTTCTACCTTAAAAGAGTTTTTAAATAAAAAAACCAAAGAAATAATAGCTCCTCTTTTTTTTTTAATAGAACAATATCTATACCCAAAAAAAAGATCTTTTTTTTTAAAAATCTCTATTTTGCCATCTATCGTTAAAAATCTAATTTCTTCTAAATAAGAAGAAATCTCCATATTATTAGAAGAAGCATTCATATATACTGCTCCCCCAACAGTTGCTGGTATCCCCCCTGCAAACTCTAATCCAGAAAGATTTTTTTTAGAAACCATCCTGCTTAATTTTTGAAGAGAAAATCCAGAACCTACTTCAACTCTGTTTTTATCAATTCTTAAAAAATCTATTTCATTTTTTATAATTAATCCAAAAAATCCTTTGTCATCAAAAACAATATTTGATCCTTTACCTAAAACAAAAAAAGGGATTTTTTTTTTATTTGAAAAATCAAAGGCTCTTCTCATATCATCTTCATTTTTTACTTTGGTAAAATATCTACTTTTACCCCCAATTCCAATAGTTGAAAAATTACTTAAAGAAAAATCTTCTAAAACTCTCATAGTTCTTTAAAATTTTTAAAAATATTATCTAAAATAGCATTTACAAATTTAGCGCTATCTCTAGTCCCAAATTTTCTACACAACCTAATAGCCTCAGAAATAGCTACCTTATTAGGAATATCTTGATCAAAAAATATTTCAAAAACTCCTAATCTTAAAATATTGAGTTCCACTTTTGATATTCTATTTATATTGTAATTTAAAGAAAATTTTTTAATAATTTCATCCATCTCTTCCATTTTTTTTAAAATATTTAAACTGTAAAGATATGCTTCTCTTATATTTTTTTTACTAGCTTTCAACATTTTCATCATATTTTCTATATACTCTTTCTCTTCCATTTTAAAAAAATGGTGAGCAAATAAAATTTGAAAGACTATTTCTCTAAATTTTCTCTTAGGAATCATAAGAATCATATTATCATATTTTATTATCTGTTTTCTTGCAAAATCTTTAAAAAAATGTTACTTTGAAAAAAAATATTTTAAATATGTTAGGAATATTTTTAGATGTAGAGACAAATGGAATAAATCCTTTTATTCATAAAATCATTGAGATAGCTTTTAAAATAATAGATCTATCTGATGGAAGTGAATTTTATAGATATGCAGCTTACGTGTTAATCCCTAAAAAAATATGGAAAAAAAGCAGTCCTGAAAGTCTAGAGGTAAATGGAATAACATATGGAAAACTCTTATTAAAAGGGAAAAAAGAAAAAATTATCAAAAGAGAGATAATAGATACTTTTAAAAAATTTTATATAAATAGAAAAAATTCCATTTTTATCTGTCAAAATCCCTCTTTTGACAGAATCTTTTTCTCCAAGATAATAGATCCTCAAATACAAGAAAAATTTTTATGGCCCTATCACTGGTTAGATTTTGCCTCAATGTATTTTGCTTTACTAATAAAAAAAACCAATACCATAGAGGATAAAATATATATTTCTAAGGATAAAATAGCAGAAGAATTATCTCTACCTAAAGAAAAGAAACCGCATCGTGCTTTAAATGGAGTTAACCATCTTTTACTCTGTTATGAAAAATTAATAGGATTTCCAAAAAAATAGTTTTATTTCTATTCTTATTGTGTAAGGTTACAATACTTTTGTCTAATAAAATCAATAATTGGCTTGATTTCTACCCATAATTCAAGATCGTTTTCTTCCTCAAGAGAATCTAAGCTCTTCCCTTCCTCAAGAGAATCTAAGCTCTTCCCTTCCTCAAGAGAAAATAAGCTCTTCCAACTTCCGCACAATTTTATTTTATCTTTTTCTTCAAATAACTCATCTAAAGACTTATTTATATCTTCTTTACCAATTTTAAATATATTATTTCTATTTCTACAAAATTCCAAGAACTTACTCCTAAATATCTCAAAAAATTCTATCTCATTTTTTTCTGCATCTAAAAAAGAAAGAATTATTATTAAGTTATTCCAATTTTTTAAATGAAAAATTTTATCTATATCAATGCTCTTGTTATTAATTCCGTCCAATGCTACAGCGTGATATAAATCATCACCAATTTTTTTCTTTATTTCTTCATTCTCACTTAAAAAACCCCATTTTTGATCTTTTTCTTTTCTAGTTTTTCTTAGTATATTCTTTTTTAATAAAAGCAAAGTACCTAAAAAAGCACACCCTAAAACTCCTAAGGCAATTAATAAAATTCTTAAATGATTTTTAGTTAAAATATTTTTAAAAAACTGAAAATTAAAAGAAACATTTTCTACCACAAGAAATCCTAACATAACCATCCCTATCAATCCTATTGAAGTAATTATTCCCGAATAAAATAAAACCTTTACAATTTTTTGAGATAAAGAATCAGTTTCTTTATTTATGTAAGAGATAGAAAAAGATATTTTTGGATTTATTTCAATTTCTTCAGTTCTTACAGACATAATTGAATTATATCAATATTTTAAATATATTTAAACTAAAAATTTCATCAATCAAAAATTTTTTTTAAATAAAGATTGCAAAAAGTTGTATAAACCTATAAAATAAACTAAGAAGAGAGAAGAAACAGAATACTTTATCTCTTTAATTTTAAATTAGATGCGTTATGATTTTTTTTTATTCTACATTACCATTCATTGAAATATTTATTATAACTATAATATTAAATTATATCCTCTCCTTCGTCTGGAATACTAAATCTATGGATCTAGTATGGGGATTTTTAGCTTTTTTACTATTAGTAGCTATTTCTGGTTTTTTTTATCTTCCAGTATTGCATAAGATCATGTTACTTTTAGGAAATGCTGCTGTTATTGCTTTCATCATAATCTTTCAACCAGAACTTAGAATGGCCCTTTCTAAATTAAGCTTAAAAGGAAAAAGAGTTAAAGAGATCACAGAATTTGACAAATTTCTAAATCAACTAACAAATTCAACATATAAACTCGCTGATAAAAGAATAGGAGCTTTAATAGTATTAGAAAATGAAGATTCATTACAAGAATATGCTCAAAAAGCTGTTATTTTAGAAGCTAATTTCTCCTCAGAACTATTAGAGACAATCTTTGCCATCACTACCCCTCTTCATGATGGAGCAGTGATTATAAGAGATAGAACAATACTTGCTGCTGCAGTTATTTTACCTTTAGCAGAAGACACTAAAGAGATTTCTAAAGCTATGGGAACAAGACATAGAGCTGGGTTAGGATTGAGCTATGTAACAGATGCTTTAATAATAGTTATTTCTGAAGAAACAGGAAAAGTATCAATTGCAAGAGATGGCATAATGACAAGAGGAGTAAAGAGCGATAGATTTAAAGGAATAATAAAAAGCATATTTAATCCTCCTAGTAAAACTTCTTTAAAAGAAAAATTCAAAATTAAGGAATGGATAAAAAAATGAATACTCTATTTCATAAAATATTTATAAAAAATTGGCAAAGGAAACTAGTTTCCTTAGGTTTAGCTATAGTTATATGGCTTTTTGTAAACCATTCTATTACTGAAACAAAAACCTTTTATAACATCCCTATAAAAATTATAAATATTCCAGAAAACAAAATTATAGAAGGAATAAAACAAGATGGATATTTAGAAAAAAAAATAACCATAACTTTAACAGGAAATAAAAATGTATTAGACACTTTGATAAGTCCAGATTTAGAAATAGTTTTAGATGCGCAAGGCAAAAAAGATGAATGGATTGTAACAATAAACACTCAAAATTTAAGATGTTTAAATCCTAATATAGATATTCAAAAAAGTATAAACAAAATCCTATATCCCGATATAATTATCAAAATTAAAAATAAACAAACTACTTCCACATAAAAAAATATTTAATTTTAAAAAAATTTTATAATATATTTTTTTAATTCCAAATGATATCATAATTTTTACAATGAAACAAAAACATATAGCAATCTTCAAAAAAAATCTAGATAATAAGGGAGGACTTGAAAAACAAACTCTTTTTATTTTGAAAGCTCTTTTAAATAAAAACTACAAAATTTCAATAATAACGAATTCTAAAAAAACCTTTTTTCATCCTAATCTTTTTTGGTATGCAAAAAAAGAAAAATCATTTTTTAATTTTTTAAATATTTTTAACTTTAACAAAACATGCAAAAAATGGTTAAAAAAAAATAAATGCGATATAGCTTTTTCCATGGAAAGGACAACTGATCAAACACATATAAGAGCAGGTAACGGAGTTCATAAAGAATATATAAAAGCTATCAAAAAAAAATTTTTCTTTTTAAATCCAAAAAATTTAATATCCTTACAAATAGAAAAAAAAGCTTTTGAAAATCCTAATTTGAAAAAGATAATAACCAATTCTTATCTTGTAAAATCTCAAATTCTAAAATATTACAAAGTAAAAAAAGAGATAATAGAAGTTATACATAATGGAGTTGCGTGGGATGAGACACAAAAAGATTTTTCTACCTGGATGACAAAAAAAGATGAAATTATTAAATCTTTAAAAATACCTTTTTCTAATTTCTATTTTTTATTCGTAGGAAATGGTTTTAAGAGAAAAGGTTTAGAATCTCTCCTTAAAGCATCTTATTTTTTAAAAGAAAAAGATTTTCATCTTTTAATAGTTGGAAAAGATAAAAATATAAAAAAATATATAAATTACTCAAAAAAATTACAATTAGATAAAAAAGTCTCTTTTTTTGGATCCAGAAGTGATATTAAAAATTTTTATCAAATATCGGATTGTTTAGTAATACCATCCTATTATGATCCATTTTCTAATGTGCTAGTAGAAGCTTTAGCTATGGGTGTTAATGTAATATCCTCAAAAGAGGATGGAGGCTCTGAAATTATCTCCACAAACAATTTAGAAAAGTTAGGTTGCAAGATAATACAAAATCCTGATAATTCTTATGAGATAAAAGAGTATTTAGAAAAAGCTTTAAATTTTCCTAAAACAAAAAAATCTTCTATAAGGCTAAGAGATAAAGTTAAATATCTAGAAGTATCTAATCAAATGAAAAAAATAATTGATGCTATAATATGAAAAAACATATTTTATCATATTATCTTATTCGTATAACAACATTTCCTCTTTCATTTCTTTCTTATAAAACTATCCATTTTTTAGGAAAAGTTTTATCTATTTTGGGATATTTTATTTTAAAAGAATATAGAAAAACAGCGTTAAGCAATCTTGCAATGGCTAAAGAGTTACCTCTTTCTGAAAAAGAGATGAAAAAATTAGCTAAAAAATCCTTTCAAAATCTTTTTATAACAATATTAGAATTGCCAAAATTACATAGAGAAAAAAACTTTAAAAAAATTGTAAAATGTATTAATCCAGATACAGCTAATAATCTATTCTCAAAAAAACAGGGTATTATCTTTTTTTGTGGACATCAAGCTAATTGGGAACTTTTATTTATCGATGGAAATACCCGAATGAATGGAGTAGCCTTTGCTAAACCTATAAAAAATAAAATGCTTTATAGATGGATAATTTCTATAAGAGAAAAAACAGATGGTAAAATTATAGATAAAAAAAATGGAATAAAAAAAGGAATAAAAGCATTAAAAGAGGGAAAATTTTTAGGAATAGTTGGAGATCAAGCAGAACCTAATAGCTTTTATCTCTCTAATTTTCTTGGAAGAGAAGCTTATACTTCCCCTCTTTTTGCTCTTTTATCTTATAAAACAAACTCACCAATCATTGTGGCTACAATACAAAGAAAAGATAATAAATATTATATAAAATATTCTGATCCTATATGGCCTAATTTAAAAAATTCAAAAAAAAACGAGATTTATAATCTTATGAATCAATCTCTCTCAATCCTTCAAAATAGTATAAAGGAAAACCCTGAACAATGGCTTTGGCAGCATAATAGATGGAAAAAGCAGAATGTAGAAAATATATATAAAAAATTTAGAAGAGACAGTATCTGTATAATATTACCTCAAAAAAATTTAAAATATTTTGAAAAAGTAATACCTACCTTTAGAAAGATATATAACAAAGAATTTTTATCTATCTTTACTCCAAAACCTATTGAAACTGTTGAAATAGACGAGATAAGATTATATAAAAATATTGATGAGATAATGGTAAAAGATTATAGATTTAAATTAGTTTTTAATCTAACAGAAATAAAAAAGATAAAACATCATTTTAAAAAATTAAGTGCTATAGATGTATTTGATTTAAAAAACTTAAGAAAAGAAGCACAAAAAAAATATCCTAAAAAAGAGTTTGCTGATTTAAACGACATCTTAAAATCTGCTATTTTAAGAAAGGGCTAAAGATGCAATTTTTTTTAGAAAAAGATTTAAAAAACAACACTATCATAAAAATAGAAAAAGAGGAATTTCACCATTTAAAAAATGTTCTTAGAACAAAAAAAATGAGATAATAAATGTAAGAATCAATAAAAACATCTTAAGAGCCGAAACTGTTTCTCTTCTATTTTCCTCTTTCTTTTCTCTCTTTTAAATAGATTAAACCTTTTTTTGTATCCAAAACAACTCTTTGCCCCTCTTCTAATAAAGAACTTGCATTATTAGCTCTTATTATCAAAGGTATATTAAATTTCTTAGCCAATTTTATAACTTTTTTTTCTAATTCTACATCAGCAATACTACTCTGAAATATTACTCCTTTTGAATCTCTTATTAAAGGAATATAACTATCATCAAAATTAGATATAACAATAATCCTATTTTTCACTTTTTTTTCTTTTGAACTTAATAAAATAGTAACAATACCCTCTCTACTACTTCCAAATCCTTTAATTCCTCTTACAAGTATATGTCCAACACTATCCAACATCATTAAATTAGTAGATCCCTTTCTTCCAAAAGGCACTCCAGCAGTAACCACCACTAAATCTCCAAAAGACAACATTTTTTTACTAACTGCAAAACTGCTCATTATCTCAAAAGCCTCTTTTGCATCATTACATCTTTCTCTATATACTGGAATAACTCCCCAAACAATACTTAATTGATTATATATTTTTTTATTTGTCGTTAACGCAAAAATAGGTTTATTAGGTCTCCATCTAGATATAAGTTTAGCCGTAAAACCACTAGAAGTATAAATAAAAAAAGCCTTTGCATTAGCACTATAAGATGTTTTAACTGCAGCAATAGACATAGAAGTAGAGATATCCATATTTTTTATATTTGATTCCTTTTCAAAAAATGCCAAATTATCAAAATCAGATTCAGTTTTTTTTATAATATCTCTCATCTGTTTAACAGATTCAACAGGATATTTACCAATAGATGTTTCAGCTGATAACATTAAAGAAGAAGCAGTATCATATATAGCATTTGCAACATCAGAAACTTCTGCTCTAGTAGGTCTTGGAAAATTTATCATAGATTCCAACATTTGAGTAGCTATAGTAACAGGGATGAAATTATTATTAGACTCTCTTATCATCATTTTTTGATATTTTGGAACTAAACTAAGATCTACTTCTACTCCTAAATCCCCTCTAGCTACCATTATTCCATCAGCTATCTTTAAAATATCTTTAAAATTATCAACTCCTTCCTTGCTTTCTATTTTAGCTATAACCATAACTTCTGATTTTCTCTGATCAAATAAAAATTTTTTTATAGAAATGAGATGTTCTTTAGATCTTATAAATGAAGCTGCTACAATATCTATATCATTTTTACATCCAAAAGCTAGATCTTCTTTATCTTTTTTAGTTAAAGCTGGAAGTTTTAAATGACAATCTGGAATATTTACACTATTACCATTTTTTAAAACCCCATCATTTAAAATTTTTAAAAAAATAATTTGATCTTTCTTATCAATAATTTTAGATAAAATATACCCATCATTAAAAAGTACTTTCATATTTTTTTTAAATGACCCTATTACTTCATAAGGATCTATTTCTATGACATCATCTTCATTTAAAAAACTTTTTTTAATTTTTAAAATTTCTCCCCTTTTTACATTAATAGAACCGCTTTTTACCTTTTTTATTCTAATTTCAGGACCTTTAGTATCCAACATAATAGCTACCGATCTCTTTAATTTATCTCTTGCTTTTTTTATGTTATTGATTATTTCAAGATGTTCCTTATATGATCCATGGCTAAAATTTAATCTTGCCACATTCATACCTCCTAAAATCAACCTTTCAATATTCTTAAAAGAAGAGGTAGCTGGACCTATAGTACAAATTATTTTAGTGCAAATATTCATAAATCTCTCTTTCAAAATTTTTTTTAAATTTTAAAAATATAACATTTTTGCGATAATTATCTTTATTTTCAGAATTAAAAAAAATTGAATAATCGTCAAATCATTTTAAAAAAAATAAAAGTAAACAACTTAAAAAAAGTTGATTTAACTTTTAATCCAAATCAATTAATAATAGTCACTGGAGTATCAGGTTCTGGTAAGTCATCCTTAGTTTTTGATACCATTTATATGGAGGGACAAAGAAGATATATTGACACATTAGATGATGAAAAAAAACATTTTTTTAAAAATATTAAAAAACCTGATTTTCAAGAGATTTCAGGACTATCTCCTACTATTGCGATAGAACAAAAAAGCTTATATAAAAATAATCGTTCAACTGTTGGTACCATCACAAAAATATATGATTTTTTAGAAATTCTATTTGCTAGAAAAGCAACAGCTCACTGTCCTATTTCTAATGAAATAGTAAAACCTCAAAATAAAGAGTTAATAATTGAAGAGATAAAAAAAACAAAAAAACAAAAAAAAATATATTTTCTTGCCAACATTATAAAAAACAAAAGAGGAGACTTTTCAAAAGAGTTCAAAGAACTTTTAAAAAAAGGTTTTTTAAGAATAAGAGTAGATGGAGAGATATATGATTTAACTGAGATAAAAAAACTAAATCCTAAAAAAATCCATTCCATTGATATAGTGGTGGACAGACTAACCATTTCAAATGAAAATTCTTTAAGAATAGAAGAAGCTATATATAATTCATTAGATATAGGTAATGGTTTTTTCACCATTTTAGATATTCAAAAAAAAGAAGAAAAAATTTTTTCAGAATATGGATATTGTAAAAAATCTAATAGAACTTATCTTCCTTTAACTCCTCAAGATTTTTCTTTTAACCATCCTAAAGGGATGTGTGAAAAATGTTTAGGATTAAAAGAAATTTATGAATTTGATTTAAAAAAAATCATAAATCCTTATTTAAGTATTAAAGAAGATTGTTGCGTAATAGCCCCTTCCTACAAAAATATTCGTTACAAAAATATTTATGATAATTTATCAAAAATTTATAACTTTGATATATCAACACCTTTCGAAAATCTTCCCAAGTTAGCAAAAAAAGCTTTTTTACATGGAACAAAAACATGCAATTGGAAGGGTGTTTTATATGAAGCTAACAAAAGATCTAATTCAATAAAAATTGAAGATTATAGAAAAAAAATTACTTGTCCTATCTGTAATGGACATCGACTAAAAAAATATCCTTTATCAGCTACTTTTAAAAACAAAAAAATATATGAAATCACTAACATGACAATTGAAGAGGTTTATTATTTTTTTAAAAAAATACAATTCGAGAAATCTGATTTCGAGAAATCTGATTTTGGAAATGAACTTATTTCTGAAATTTCTAAAAGGTTAAAATTCTTAAAAGATATAGGTCTTGGATATCTTACTTTAGATAGATCTACTTCCTCATTAAGTGAGGGAGAACTTCAACGAGTAAAAATATCTTCTCATTTAAGCTCATCTCTTAATGGTTGCATATATATATTAGATGAACCCTCAACAGGATTGCATCCTAAAGACAATAAAAAACTAATAAAGATGCTTGAAAATTTAAAAAACAAGGGAAACACAGTAATAGTTGTAGAGCATGACAGAGAAACAATTTGCTCTTCTGACCATATTATTGATTTAGGTCTTAAAGGAGGAAAAGAGGGAGGAAATATAATATTTCAAGGAAGCATAAAAGATATCAAAAAAAATAAAGATTCGATAACAGGAAAGTATCTTTCTAATAAATATTCTATTGAAATCCCTAAAAAGAAAAAATTTTTTCATAACTTTATTTCTATTTTTGGAGCATCTCATAATAACTTAAAAGATATCGATGTTAAAATACCTTTAAACTCTTTTGTCTGCATAACAGGAGTCTCTGGTTCTGGAAAATCCTCTTTAATCTCTCAAACTCTTTATCCTGCTCTATCCAATCTATTAGATAAAAAAAATAGACAAATGGGTAAATATAAAAGAATAGAAGGTGTTGAAAATATAAAAAAAATAGTATTAATAGATCATACAAAAAATTATAAATCCGATATAGCTAGCTATCTAAAAATATTTGATAAAATAATAAAATTATTCAATCAAGACAATATTAATTTTAAAAAAGCTTTTTGCTCTTACTGTAAGGGTAGTGGAAAAATAAATATAGAAGATGGATGGATAACCTGTCCTAAATGTAAGGGAAAAAAATTTAAAGAAGAAATTCTTTCTATAACATACAAAGATTATAACATTTTTGATATTCTTCAGATGGATATAAAAAAAGCATTAATCTTATTTGATTCCATTCCTTACATAAAACAGAGATTAGAATTATTAATAAAAGTAGGATTAGACTACCTACCATTAGGACAATATTTTAACACTCTATCAAGCGGAGAGATAGAGAGAATAAAATTAGCAAAGGAATTATCAAAAAAAAGAGGGAAACAGATACTTTACATATTAGAAGAACCAACAAAAGGTCTCCACTTTCATGATATACACAAGTTAGTAAAAGTTATTAAAGAGCTCATAAATAAAGGAAACAGTTTTATAGTCATAGAACATAATACGGATCTCATTAAAACTTCCGATTATATAATAGAACTAGGACCAAAAGCTGGAGAAAAGGGAGGAGAGATAATTGCATCTTCTCCTTATGAAGAATTTATCAAAAAAAAAACAGCAACAGCTTTCTCTTTAAAAACCTCTTTTATTAAAAAAGTTAAAACAAAAAAAAACGTAAAAAAAGTAAAGTATATAATTATAAAAGAAGCAAATACTAATAATTTAAAAAATATATCTATAAAAATACCTTTAAATAAAATATCTATTTTTACAGGCCCTTCAGGATCAGGTAAAACTTCTCTTGCAGTAGACACCTTATATGCTACAGGAGAAAAAAGATATTTAGCAACGACTCCTTTTTGTTTTCAACAATTTATCAAACAAAAAAAGATAAAGGTAAAAAAAATAGAAAATCTTCCTCCCTGCATTCTATTAAAAAATACTCTTTCTATCAATCCTAAAAAAACTCTTGGAACTATTTTAGGAATATATAATTCCCTTAAAATTTTATATACTCACATGGGAATCCCCTACTGCAATAAAACAGATGAAAAGCTAAAAAAAATCGATAAACATTACATATTTGATAAGCTTTTAAAGGAGTATAACAAAAAAAAGGTATATATACTCTCTCTTTTAAAAAAAGAAAATTTTCAAAAACTTCAAAAAAAATTAATCCAAAAGGGTTTTTTAAGAATAAGATTAAATAAAAAATATTATGAATTAGAAGAAAAAATTCCTTTTAACAAAAATTTAAAAAACCAAGTTTTATTGGTGATAGATAGATTAGAAATCAATAAATTCTCAAAAAAAAGAATTTTAGAATCCTTAGACTTAGCTTTCAAAAAATCTAATGAAATTATTTTAGAAATAGATAAAAAAGATCTTTATTTTGCTTCTGGAAAAAATGAAATTTTAATAACTCCTAACACTTTTTCTTTTAATTCTGAAGAAGGTATTTGTTTAAATTGTCAAGGTCTTGGATACGTATATACAATGGATTTAAAAAAAAATTATTCTATAAAAGATTTTTTTAAAGATAACAAATATTTAAAATTAACAAAAAAATATTTTTCCTATTTCGATGTTGATATTACTAAACCAATAAAAACTCTTTCCAAAAAAGACAAAAAGATATTTTTTGAAAAATTTAAATACCATCTAATCTCTTTCATGGACAAAAAAATATGTCCTTCTTGTAACGGACAAAAGTTAAATCCTCTTGCTTGCAATGTAAAAATTAAAAATTTTTCTCTTCCTACTCTTTGCTCTTTAGAAATAAATGAAAGTTATAAGTTTTTATCTAACCTTAAAACAAAAGAAAAATTTTTAAAAGAGATCATATTTAAAATAAAAACTCTTTTAAAATTTTTAATAGAAATAGGACTTGGATATCTCTCTTTAAATAGAGAGATCTCTACCTTAAGTTCTGGAGAGATACAAAGAACTCTACTCACTAAATATCTAGCTTTAAAGCTAACAAACTGTCTCTACATATTAGATAACCCTTCTTCTGGATTACATCCTAATGATACCCCTCTTCTAATAAAAGCTCTTAAAAAAATTAAAAATTTAAAAAACACAATAATTGTAATAGAAAACAATCCAATAATTTTAAAAATAGCTGATAAAATTTTTAATTTTGGACCAAAAGCTGGATTTTTTGGGGGAAGGATTATATCTTCAAAAATGCCAAAAAATAAAAATTTAACAAAAAAACATTTATCTAAAAAAATATTTGATTTCATTTATATAAAAAATGGTTTTTTCCATAATCTCAAAAATATAAATATAAACATTCCAAAAGGTGTTATTACCACAATAGTTGGAGTATCAGGTTCTGGGAAATCAACTTTAATAAATTTTTTAAAAGAAGCTGTATTAGAAAGTATAAAAACTAAACTAGAAACAGTAACCTTACCTTATGGAAAAGTTTTAAATTTAAATTTTAAAAAAATAATTTCAGATCAAAAATTGCTCAATTATTCTATCCATTCTGATGTAAGCAGTTATTTAGAGATCATTCCTCTTATAAGATCATTTTTTTCTGCTATTTATCTTTCCAAAACAAAAGGATTTACAGCTAACCATTTCAATAACAACCATAATAAAGGGATGTGTAAAGAATGTAATGGGTTAGGATACAAAAAAATAGATTTAAAATTTTTACCTGAAGAAACAATTTTATGTGAAAATTGTAAAGGTTATAAATTAAATAAAAGAAGTTTAGAAATAAAATATAAGCAAAAACATATTGGTCATATATTAGAAATGACAGTAGAAGAAGCTATAAATTTTTTTTCTGCTTTTCCAAAAATAGTAAAAAAATTAAAAAAAATATCTTATCTTGGATTAGAATATTTACAATTAGGACAAAAGCTTAATACTCTATCTACAGGAGAGATTCAAAGGATAAAACTTGCAAAAGAATTTTTAAAAAAAACTTTAAAAAAGAGTTTATTTATATTTGATGAACCTACTATTGGACTTAATCAATATGATATTGAAAAACTCTTTAAAATTTTTCAATCTCTCAAAAACAAGGGTCATACAATAATTCTAATAGAACACAATTTAGATATCATTTCTCTATCCGACTATATTATAGAATTAGGACCAAAAGGAGGAAAAGAGGGAGGCAAGGTTGTTTTTACTGGAAGCTTAAAAAAAATTTTGAAAAATAAACATTCATTAACTGGAAAATATTTACAAAAAAAAAAACTTCAATAAAATAAAAAAAAGGAGATAAATTATGGCAAAACAAATTATTTCTAAAAAAAAAGCTCATGCTTTATCTACAGCTCTTTTTTTAGTAGGCCTTGGAATTATAGCTTATTTTAAATATTGGTGGCCAGGGATAATGTTAGCAGTAGGTATACCATTAGCTTTAAGACAATATCTTTTAGGAAGAATTTATGATATGACAATATCTTTAATAGTCTTTTTAGGAGTATTTGTAACGGTTCAATTCAAAATAACATGGGACATACTTCTTCCAGTAATATTTACTATAGGAGGTATTTATATATTTTTTAGAGAATTTTTTACTAATAAAAAAGAACCTGAAGAAGAAGATAAATCTGAAGAAGAATCTAAAAAAGACTCATAGCCTCTTTTACTTCTTTTAAAGTTTTTTTAGCTTTTAATTCAGCCTTAATAATGCCCTCCTGAAGAATTTTTAAAATATAGCCTTTATCTTTTTCTAATTCTTTTCTTTTTTTCCTAATAGGGGTTAAAAATTCTAAAAGAACATTTAAAAGATATTTTTTAACCTTCACATCTCCTAATCCGCCTTTTCTATAATGTTCTTTCATCTCATCAACAATATTTCTATTTTTACAAAAAGCATCCAAATATATAAAAACTGGATTTCCCTCAACTTTTCCTGGATCTTCTATTTTCAAATGATCAGGATCTGTAAACATACTCATAACTTTTTTTGAAACAACATCCTCTTCATCCGATAAAAATATTGCATTTTTAAGTGTTTTACTCATTTTTGCTTTACCATCGATTCCTGGAAGCCTAGACATTTTAGAAATTAAAGCTTTTGGTTCTATTAAAACTTTTTTGTATATTCTATTAAATTTCCTTACTATCTCTACAGTTTGTTCTATCATGGGAAGTTGATCATCGCCAACAGGAACCAAGTCAGCTTTAAAAGCTGTTATATCAGCTGCTTGAGATACAGGATAAATCAAAAATCCTGCAGGAATAGCTTCTTTAAAATTTTTTTGTTTTATCTCTGCTTTTACTGTTGGGTTATGTTTTAATCTATTTATTGTGACTAAATTAAGAAAATACATTGTTAATTCGCTTAATTGAGGTATTTTTGATTGAACAAATATTGTAGTTTTTACTGGATCTATTCCACAAGATAAATAATCAATGGCTACTTCTAAAATATTATTCGTTATCTCAGAGGATTTTTCTGCATGATCTGTTAAAGCTTGTAGATCAGCTATCATAACATATTGATCATAAGAATCTTGCAATTCAACTCTATTTTTTAAAGAACCTATATAATGACCTAAATGTAGTCTACCTGTAGGTCTATCAGCAGTTAATATAATCTTTTTTTCCATAATTTAGATATTATGAAAAAAAAGCAGAACAATTCAAGAAATCTTTTTTAAAAATTAAAAGATAACTTTATTGTATTCATAATTAGTAACTTAAAAATTAAGATCAAAGTTTGGTTCTTATTAATAATAAAATTTACTTTTTGTAAAATAAACAAGACGGTTAATTTGATTTTTATTGTATTTTTATGCTATAATAATAATTAATTAATAGCGTTATTATAATAAAATAACAAAAACAATAATAAAAAGAGGTAATAAGATGATTAATAATACATGTCCTTGCTGTTTAAAAAATATTAAAAAAAATGAAGCTTTTAACCCTGCTAGAGAAGAGCGCAAGATCTTAAAAATAAGTTATTTAGCTTCTAAGAAAATTCTAAAAATATTAGAGGAAAAAACAGGAAAAATAAAAAAAGCTTGTAATCACAGATTTTGCAAATCATGTTTAAAAAAATGGATACAAACTGAAAAAAAAGAAAGCTGCCCATTATGCAGATCTTTTGCAAACAGTGGAATTAAAGAAACAAAAAACATCAGAAAAGGAAAAAAGTGTCAAAAAATACATCGTTTATCAATATTTGATATAACACAGTTAAATCCAAAAAAAATAAAAAAATATGCACAAAAGATGATAGCAGATAATAAACAATCTGAAATAAAAGCTTTAACAAAAGATATAAAAGCTCTTTCTTAAAAGAGCTTTTTTATTTTTCTAAAAACAGAAATTTATAGATTAAAAAAATTTTTTTAATCTATTTTCACTTGTCAAAACATTTTCTATCAATTATATTTTTTATCAAAATATGTACAGAAGCTGGATAGAGATAAATCTTAAAAAATTAAAAAAAAACATTAAAGAAATAAAAAAAAAAATAAAAAACTGCCTTTTTTGTTTCCCAGTGAAAGCTAATGCTTACGGATTAGGTCTTATAAACATTTCAAAAGCTGCGGAAGAAGCTTGTGTAAATTATTTAGGAGTATCTTGTGCAAGTGAAGCTATTGAACTTAGAAAAAATGGCATAAAAATACCAATTTTAATACTTGGAGCAATATTAGAAGAAGAGATTGAACAGATGATAATAAATAATATAGAATTTACCATAAGTTCTGAATATAAAGCAGATTTAGTTATAAAATATTTAAAAAGAAAAAACAAAGATTTTTCTAAGGCACGAGTTCATATAGAAGTAGATACAGGAATGCAAAGAACTGGAATGAAATATAACACAGCAAAAAATCTTTTTTTTAAATTAAAAAATAATAAATACCTAAAAATAGTTGGAATATATACCCATCTATCGACTTCTGATAAAAAAAATGATAATTTCTGTAAATATCAAATATCTACTTTCAAAAAATTGTTAAAAGAGATAGATCCAAACAAAACTTTAATCTCTCATATAGCAAATTCTTCAGCTGTTGAATACTATCCTGAAACAATAGAAAATATGGGCATGGTAAGACCTGGGATATTAACTTTAGGATATGCTAAAAGTTCTTATTTTAAAAATAGATTAGAACCATGTTTTTCTTTAAAAAGCAAAATCTCTTTTTTTAAGGTAGTAGATAAAAATCAGGGTATAAGTTATGGACATACCTACAAAACAAAAAAACAAACAAGAATACTCACTATCCCTATAGGATATGGAGATGGATACAGGAGAATATTATCAAATAAAGCAGATATTCTCATCAGAGGAAAAAGATATCCTATAGTTGGAAATATATGTATGGATCAATTAATGGTAAATATTGGAAATGATAATGCATATATTGGTGATGAAGTTGTTTTAATAGGAAAGCAAAAAACTAAAGAGATCTCATTATATGAAATAGCAAAACTATGCAATACTATCCCTTATGAAATATTAGCTTCATTTACCTCTCGAATTATGAGAACATATATAAGATAGTTATTCAAAATATATTATATCTTGAAAATAACATTCTTGATCAAGAGATTTAAAAAACTCTTTTTTTGATACTTTGTATGCTTTCATGGTAAAAGAATCTCTTACATACAAAAATCCATCTTTTATTCCATCTACCACTAATCTATGTCCATTTATTTTAGGATGATCGATTCCTAAAAGAACTGAATGTTTGGTTTGGTCAATAATTTTTTCTATTTCTGAATATATATCTTTATTTGCAACTTTTTTCATTTTTGGATTTAAAAAATCAGCATTTTTTAAAAAGCGTAAAGTTTCTTTAGAATCCCAAAGATAACAATTAAAAAATTCCTCAAAAATTTTATTATTTTCAAAAAATTCTTTTATTTGCTCTTCATTATTATTTTCAGACAAAATATCTATCATTATCATCAAAGCAGCTGTACCTGTACAGGATTTATTAGAACACTGTTTTAAAATAAAAAGTTCTCTACCATCAGGAGATTTATATGTAGCATATGTAAGATCCCAGCTATCTAAAAATTCAAAAAAAACTGAATTTTTTAAAACTGATAATGGTATTTCTTCACTAAAAATTTTTTCTATTGTTTTTCTTCTCTTACAAGGGGTATTTGGTATTGAATTTCTACAATTAGTAACTGGCATAGAAAGAAAAAAATTTATTTCATTAAGTTTTATTTTTTTTCTAGGAGGTGTTTCTGATCCTTTTAATTTCTCGATTTTTCTTTTTCCTAAACTACTACCTAAACTACCAAAAGAAGGAGTAAAAGAAGGATTTTGATTTGTTAATTTCATTGGAATAAAAGTTTGATTTGTAATCCCATCTTTAAAAAAAGACTTCGGTGTTTCATTTTCTTCAAATGATAAAATTCTAGCCACTCTAATACTCATAAAAACACCTAATTTATTTTTTAATTAAATTAATTTTAACATTTAATTATGTATTAGTAAATAATAGTAATTATTTTAATTAGTTAATTAAAATTTTTATTTATTATAAAATAAATTTTTAAGAATAAAAATTTGATTAAATTTAAATTTTTAAAAAATATTAGTTGATAAGTTTTATAATTTATGGGATCTATTATACTTATGAACAAGCAAAACAACAAAATAAATAGATATCAAATCTTAAAAACAATAGGTAAAGGAGGCATGGGAGAGGTTTTTTTAGCATATGATCCCATCTGCCAAAGAAATATTACAATCAAAAAAATAAAATCCGAGTTATCTTTTAATTCTATTATTAGAGAAAGATTTTTAAAAGAAGCTATTATCGCAAGCAAATTAACCCATCCCTCAATAGTTCCTATTTATTCTATTCATCAAGAAAAAAACTTTTTATATTATACTATGCCCTTTGTCGAAGGCAAAACATTAAAAGAGATATTATATGATTTAACAAAAAAAGAAAATGATACATATTCCATTCCTAATTTAATTCAAATTTTTTTAAAGATATGTGAAGCTGTTGCTTATACTCATAATAAAAACATTCTTCATAGAGATTTAAAACCTAATAACATAATAATAGGAAAATATGGAGAAGTACTGATTTTAGACTGGGGAATAGCTTGTTATAAAGATGAAGAGTTATCCGTTAGCAACTCAGATAAAAAAATTATAGGAACTCTATCTTTTATAGCCCCAGAAAAAATTTTAGGAGAACCTTCTTCTATCTTAACAGACATATATTCTCTAGGAGTTATTTTATATAAGATACTCACTCTCTCTTTTCCCTTTATTAGACCATCTATTTCATACTTTAGAAAATTTGCAAAAAGAGAAAAACTTATAGATCCTATAGAAAAAGCTCCTTATAGAAATATACCTCACCATCTTTCAGAAATAGCCAAAAAATGTCTTTTTTTTGAAAAAGATAAAAGATATCAAAGCGTTGAAGAGATCATATTCGATATAAAAAATTATATAGAAGGAAAACCTAAGTGGATGCTTCATTCCATTTTAGATATTAAAAATAAAAACCATTGGTTATTTAACGAAAATATATTTATCCCGAAATATACCGCTATAACTCAAAATAGTGAATTTGCACATTGGGCAACTGTTATGCTTGCAAAAATATCTATTTCTGGAAATGTAAAAATTGAATCTCAATTTCTTTTTAAAAAAAGCTCTTCCAAAATAGGATTTTTAATCTCTTTACCCAATAGTAATGATAATTTTGCAATAGAGGGTGGTTATTGTGTTTGGATAGAAAAAGATTACATTAAACTTGTAAGATCAAATACTTTAGTAAGAAAAGTAAAAATCAATAATTTAAAGTTAAATAATTATTATTCTATTAAAATAGAAAAAAAAGAAAATAGCTTTTGCTTTTCATTAAATGATAAAAAAATTATCTCTTATATAAGCCATATTCCCCTTGCAGGGACTCATTTAGGAATAGTCTATAAAGATTTAGATTTTTCAATAAAAAATATAAAAGTTTTCTCTTCCAGCAATTCTGCTGTAATAAATTGTTTAGCTGTTCCTGATGCCTTTTTATCAAAAAAGGATTTCAATAATGCATATAATGAATATAAAAGAATAGCTTTTTCATTTCCTGGAAGAACTGAAGGAATAACAGCTTTATTCAGAGCAGGAATAGTATTATTAGAAAAAGCGAAAATAAACAAAGACAAAAATATTTTTCAAAAAGCATTAGATGAATTTGAAAATTTAAAAAAAACTCCAGGAGCTCCATTAGAATATTTAGGAAAATCTCTAGCATATGCTTCTTTAAGAGAATATGAGGAGGAAGCAAAATGTTTGGAACTAGCTATTAGAAAATTCAAAAACCATCCTCTTAATTCTACTTTGCAAGAACATATGATATATCGCATTCATGAAAGCACTCTGCAAAATAGAGAAATAGCATACAGATTAATTCTTCTTTCTATTCTACATATTCCATCTATAAAAAACCATTTAGATACAAAAACATTAATATATAACTTACAAATTCATATAGAAAAATTATATTTTATACTCTCTTCCAATTATTCTTTAGAAATAGATTTAGCTTTTCGTTTAAATAAAAAGAAAACTTTATTAGAAATATTTGATAAAACAGAAAATAAAAAAGACTTGGAAAATATATTTTTTGCTTTTTTAGAGTTAGAAGCTGAAAGGGAACTAAGAATTTGTTTAAATAAAAAACCTAACAACATAATTTCCATTTTATTAGAAAAATCTCTTTCAGAATGTCAAAACATAATTTTTAAAAATTTAAAAAAAAACCTCTCCTTAGAAGATATTAGAGTTTTAATTTTTTTAATTAAAAAAGCATTAGATAAAAATGAAACAAAAATATTAAAAGAAATTTTTCAAAAACTAAAAAATTTCAAATATCCTGAAGAATATGAAGAGACATTTGATTATCTCTATATCTGGAGTTTACTTTTAAATAAAGAATATAAAAAAACAAAAATCTTTTTTAATAAATTTACCAAAGAAAAATTAAAAGATGAAAATTCTTATCTTTTCTTTTTATATGGAATCTATCTATACGCTATAAAATCTAAAAAAAGGAAAGCTTATTTTTCCCAATTTTTAGAAACTCGCTATCCTAAAACCCCATCTCTCTTTAGCTATTTTATTGCTCATAAAATAGACAAATGGTTAAAAAGAGCTTTTAAATTTGAAAAAAAAGAACTTTATAGACAACTTGTATTGTACTATCATGTTATTGAAAAAAAAGAGAGAGAGCTATATTTTCTTTCTAAACTCAACACTTTATGATAAAAAAAATATGGAAAAAAGTTATACTCATAATGAAATAGAAAAAAAATGGTACAACTTTTGGGAAAAAAATAGTTTTTTTCATGCAGATGAAAAATCTTCTAAAAAACCTTATTGCATAGTTATGCCTCCACCTAATGTTACTGGTTCTTTACATATGGGACATGCTTTAGTTAATACTCTTCAAGATATTTTAATAAGATATAGAAGAATGCAGAATTTTGAAACCTTATGGATACCGGGGACAGACCATGCAGGAATATCTACTCAAACAATAGTAGAAAAAAATTTAATAAAAAAATTAGGAAAAAGAAGAAAAGATTTTTCTAAAGAAGAGTTTCTATCTTATATATGGAATTGGAAAGAAGAAAAAGAAGAGATTATTTTATCTCAACTTAGAAAATTAGGATGTTCTTGTGATTGGTCTAGATTGCGTTTTACAATGGACGAAAGCTCTAGTTATGCGATAAAGGTATTATTTAAAAAGATGTTTGATGATAAGTTAATTTATAGAGATGACTATTTAATAAATTGGGATCCTAGCACTCAAACAGCTTTAGCTGACGATGAAGTGGATTATGAAGAAAGAGATTCTTTTTTATATTATTTTAAATATTTTTTAAAAAATTCTGATGAATATATTGTGATAGCAACAACTCGTCCTGAAACAATGTTAGGAGATACTGCTATAGCTTTTGCACCTAATGATCCTAGATTTGTATCTCTAAAAGGAAAAAAAGCTATTCTTCCTATAATAAAAAGAGAGCTACCTATTATTGAAGATCATTTAATAGATCCTAATTTTGGATCAGGATTAGTCAAAATAACACCAGCTCATGATCATACAGATTATGAAATAGCTCAAAGACATAATTTAGAAATAATAAATATTATGAATCCAGATGGTTCTATAAATGAAAATGGAAAAGAGTTTCAAGGATTAAAAATGTTAGAAGCTAGGGAAGAGATAATAAAAAAAATGAAAAAATTAAATTTATTTGCAAAACAGGAACCTCATAAAATAAAAATAGGACTTTCTTACCGCTCTAAAGCAATAATAGAACCATTTATCTCTAAACAGTGGTTTGTAAAAATGGAACCATTCAAAAAAAAATTAACCGATCTCATCAAAGAAAAAAAAATAGAGATAATACCTCAATTTTGGGAAGAAAACTATTTTTATTGGATAAATAATATTAAAGATTGGTGTATTTCAAGACAGCTATGGTGGGGTCATCAAATTCCTGTTTGGTATAATAAAAAAGATCCCTCAAAAATGATCTGTCATATAGAAGAAAAACTACCCGATGAAATATCTCAAAATATCTCAGATTGGTATCAAGATGAAGATGTATTAGATACGTGGTTTTCCTCAGCTCTCTGGCCATTTAGCACTTTAGGTTGGCCAAATAAAACTAAAGAATTAGAAAAGTTTTATCCTAATTCTGTTTTAATAACAGGGCATGACATAATATTTTTCTGGGTTGCTAGAATGATATTAATGGGAGAATATGCTACTGGCAAAATCCCCTTCCAAAAAACATTTTTACATGGACTTATATATAGTAAATCTTATTGGAAAAAAGAAAAAGATGGATCTATATCTTATCTACCTTATACCGAAAAAATAAAATATGAGATGAAAAAAAAACTCCCTAAAGAAATCTTTTCTAAATGGGAAAAAATGTCTAAAACAAAAGGAAATGTAATAGATCCTTTAGATATAATAGATCAATATGGAACAGATGCTATGAGGATAGCATTAGCTTCTTCTGTCACATACGCAAGACAGATAGATTTAGATACAAGGCGTTTTTATGAATTTAAAAATTTTATAAATAAAATATGGAATGCTTTCCGTTTTCTATTTCAAAACGTAATAAAAAATCAAAATCCCCTCACCTCCGAATCCTTCTTAAAAGGGTTAGACAAAAAACTTTTTACTATTGAAGATAGATGGATTTTATCTCTTTTAAATAGATTAATAGATCAAGAAAAAAAATATTTAGAAGAATTTCATTTCGATAAAGCTTCAACTATTTTATATGAATTTTTTTGGAATGAATTTTGCGCTTACTATCTAGAGATAATAAAACCTTATCTTTTTGAAAAAGAAAATAAAAAAATACAAAAAAACAAACAAAAACTTTTAACAATAATATTTTTGATTTTAATAAGGCTATTACATCCCTTCCTACCCTTTATAACAGAAGAATTCTTTTCTCTTTTAAAAAGCCATTTTAAAGATTTTAAAATCAAAAATAACATAGATATATACACTAAAGATGCTTTAGAAGCATTAAATAAACAAGCTTGTATAGTATCAAATTATCCCTCAATTTTAGATGAAAAAGATATAGATGAAGAATTAGAGAAAAGATTTGAAAAGATAAAAAAGATAGTTTCATCTATCAGAAATATAAAATCTGAGATAAATATTCCCCTTTCTCAAAGAATAGATCTATATCTCTTTTCTTCTACTTTAGATAAAAAATTTATAGATGAATTAACTCCAATCATTCTTACCCTTAACAATATTGAGAATCTTCATATAACAGATAATAAAAAAGATCTTCCTAAAATATTTTCATCAAAAACAATTGATGATATAAAAGTAATCATCACCCTCTCTTCAGACCTTATAAAAAAAGAAAAAATTAGATTAAATAAAGAAAAAGAAAAGCTTTTAAAAAAACAAGATCTATTACAAAAAAAAATGGAAGATCAAAATTTTTTAAAAAATGCTCCTAAAAACATTATTGAAAAAATACAAAAAGAATGTAAAAACATAAAAAATAACTTAGATGAGATAAAAAACAAAATGTTAAATTTATAAATTATAAATATTTTTTTTGTGCATAAATTTTTCTTTCTTGATCTTATACCAATTTCAGCTGTTCCTGCTAAAATAAATTTTTAATTTGTCGACTTTGAAATAATTGAATTTTTTGATAAAAATTCTTAACTTTTTTCACTGATAAAGTATTTAAATCGGTCGCAAGGGACAGACTTTACCTGCAACTTCCCTTTCTTATCAAACTGAGTTTTGAGTTTTTATTCCAAAATTTTTTATTGCAAGCTTTTCATTATGAAAGCTTTTATTTTTAACCCTTAAACTTCCAGTTTTAAAATTTTCGTTCAAACGATTCTTTTTTAACAATTATCTTGAAAAAAAAATCTTTTATAAAAAAAATATTATTTTAACCGTTTGATTGTAAAGTTCTAAGGTATATAAAAAACTCAAAACTCAGGTTTATCAGAAAATGTTCTATAGTAGAAACTATCAATGATCAATTCAAAAATATTTCTCAAATATAACATTCAAGACACAAAAGTATTACAAATTTTTTTATAAATTTATTGGCAGGATTAACGGCATATACAAATCAAAAAAATAAACCTTCGATAAATCTTACACATATGTTACTGGCTAGTTAGAAAACCCAAAACCGAAGTTATTAGCTATATGAAAAAACTTTTTACCAATCATTTATCTTTTTAATTAAATCTTTCCATGATATAGCTTCTATTTTTTTTGAAAGAAGTTGATTATTAGATGTCTGACATATTACATAACCTTTATTTGCTTTTGGATATTCATTTAGAAATAATTCTAGATGTTTTGCATCTCTAAAAGAAGGGGTATTTGTCCATTTTACTTCTATAGGAAGTAATTTATCGCCATGGCTAAGAACCCAATCAACTTCTGGCCCTGAGGGATCTTTCCAAAAATGTACATTAATTTTTGAATCTTGTAAACGTGCCCATCTAATCAATTCTAAACCTATAAATTGTTCAAAAAGATTTCCCAAATATTTTTGAGGCAAAGATGTTTGTTCTTCAGCTGCAAAACGGCGCAATCCTAAATCAAAAAATAAATATTTTGGAGATTTGATCAATTTTTTACGTGTTTTACTTTTTATATAAGGTTCTATACGTTCTGCAATCAAGCAATCTTCTAAAATTTGGTAATATGCAACTATAGTCGTTCTGGCAACTCCAATATCCTGAGATATTTTGTCAAAATTGATAAGATTTCCTGATTCAATAGAAGCAAGTTTAAGAAAGTTTTCAAAAGCACCAATATCTCGCACTAAAGCTTCTGCTCTAACTTCATCTTCAAGATATAAATCCACATAAGAATCAAGTTCTTCATCCTTAATAGACAAATTAGTTTCAAGAAAAATAGCTGGAAGAGATCCATATAACAAAAAATTTTCAATAGGAGGTATAATTTTTATTTCTTGTAATGAAAATGGATCAAGATGAAGTGGTATCAAACGTCCAGGAAGTAGGTTAATATTTTTATTATGTCTTAATTTTCTTGCTGAAGATCCAGTTAGAATAAACTGACCCAATCTTTCATCAATTAAATATTGAATTCCATCCATTAAAACAGGTACTTTCTGAATCTCATCGATTATTACAAGAGGAATTCTATGATTAGTCTGGTTAAGAGTTTTAACTTCTCGAATAAGTTTATCAGGATCTGCTTCATATTGACGACGCACTTTTGAGATCAACAGAGTAATTTCAAGATCTGCTTTATATTGTTTGATTAAAGTTGTTTTTCCTGTTTGACGAGGGCCAAGTATTAAAACGCTTTTACCTCTTCTTAAAGTTCGTTCTAATCTTTTTTTTAACAATCTATGAATAAATTCCATAAGAGCAAAATCCCTATATATTATTCCTTTAAACTCTATTATCTTGGAAAAAAGAGTTTTTATCAACTATTTTCCAAAAAATAATGTTATTATATTAAGTTATTAAAAAAAATAATACATAAGTAATTAAAAATTAATAAATTGATAAAATTTTTAAAAAATGCTCCTCAAACTGCTATTGAAAAACTAAAAGTTATAAAAAATTTTCAACTTTCATATCTACATTTTATTATATTAGCATATTGTTTTAAAAAATCTATTGCAACAAAAGGTACCTCAGATATTATTGTTAATAAATCAAATTTATTTAAAGTTAAAATAAGAGCTTCCTCAGCACATATAGCTTGATACTCCCTAGTCCTCTCATTAAAGAGAGATTCATCTCCAAAAAAATCTCCCTCTTTTAATTTTCTAATTATAGCATCATTATTATCTAATAAATCCACTTCTCCTTTAGCTATAAAATACATTCTTTTAGATTTTTGATTTATCTCAAACACCTTTTCCTTTTTATCATATACATCTTGATCTATTTTATCTGCTATGGCAACTAACATATCCACATCTAATTCTCTAAAAATAGATATCTTTTTTAAGAAAAAAGCTATCTCTATCAAAGTAAAATGTTTCATCTTATTGCAACCTCTTTTAAAGAATCAGCATCTTTTAATTTTTCAAAAAACTTATCTTTATCTAATAAAGAAGTATAATGCTCAACAATAGCCTTATCAAACATAGAAGAAGATTTATTTAAAATCATTAAAAGATCTGAAAGAGAAGGAAGAGTATATTTTTCATTTATCTTGGAATAAGCTTTTTTCCTCTCTATCCATGGAATATTTTCTATCAAAGGATAAATTTTTACAAAAATTTTAGGATCACAATTTTGTTCTAATGTTTCAATAGCATCAGCATGGATTTTTTCATTTTTACTATGAAGAGAATGTACTAACAGATCACAATCTTCCAAAGATCTAGAAGCTCCTAAAAGATGAATAATAAAATCTATATTTGCTTGAAATCCATTTAAAAGAGCTTTTTTTAAAAAAATAAGATCATAATAAGGATATCTATTTTGTATTAGATGCCCAGAAAAAAAATAAAAATAAGCTCTTTTTATCTCAACTTCTATAATATCTTTTAATTCTTTTTTTAATTTAACAAGAGATATTCTTCCTAAAACCTTACTAGCTAAAATACGACAACAATAATTTAAAGAAACATCTTTAAGAATATCCATCAAAATATCTACAACTTTTTTCCCCATGTTAATAATAACAAATTCAACATCTCTTTTCTCACTAGGTCTAAAATGAGAAGCAGCAAGTATAATCTCTTTTACAGAAAAAGGATCCGATATCTTATAAAGAGCATTTAAACAAAATGTTCTTATTTTATTATCAGGTGTTTTTTTCATAACCTCTATAATTTTTAAAGAATAACTAGAAAAATCTTTTTCAGATAAATTCGAGATAGCTTCAGCAGCTTTTTTCTTAATCTTTAAATTTTCATGATCTAATAATTTTATAATCTCATCAAAAGATTCTCGATCATCGCTTAATATATCTATTCCCATACAAATTCTATCTTCATCTTTATCTTTTAATAATCGATAAGCTTCTCTTTTTGCTAACTCTCTTTCTCTAATAGAAAAAGAATTTCTTAATGAAAAAATAGCTATTGCTTTTAAAAAAAGATCTTTATTTGTAATATCTTTTTTTGTTTTTTCTATTTGTAAATATCCTCTTTTTGCTAAATATAAATTACACCATTTATTTAAGATTTCAGAAGAATATTTTTCCCACTTTTTTACCATATCTATTATTAATTTTTCATTCGATAAAAAACTTTTATCCAACAATTTTAAAAAAATAATTTTTCCATCAATAGATAATTTTTCTGCAGAATAAATAAATTTATAATCTATCTTTTTATTTTTATATTTCAATAGCAACTCAAATGCTAAGAATTTTGTAACTTCACATTCTTTATTTAAAACATCTTCTATATCTTGAAAAATCTCTTTTTTTTCTTTTCTATTTAAAGAATTTATCCAATCAATACATTTTCTTTCAAAATGGATTACATTTTCTTTTAAATTTCTTAAAATAGCCTTTGGATAAAAATATTTTACTATTATTGATATTACAAAAAAAGAAATAGATAAAATAAATCCTAAAATTAAACTATAAGAACTTAAGAATATTAAAAAAAGAGAACTAACAAATAATCCTATAGGTTCAAATAAAAAATCATTTACTATTCTTAAAATTTTTCTTATTTTAGGTGGAACTGCATTGATTAAAATATTAAAATTATTATCCTCTATTGTATCTAATATGCCATCTATTGAAAATATCGCTAATATTACAATAAACATAGAGATATTTATCATCCACCTAGAATATAAAAATAAAAAAACTAATGTTGGAATTATAACAATATTACTTATCCTAAACCTTTTAACAAGTCTTCCATAAAAAAACATCCCTATCAAAATATTTATAAATGAAATTATCAAATTACATTTACCTAAAAATTTTGGTATAACATCTATGCTAACAGAAGTAGAAGAAATAATTATTTCTTCTAAAGATTTCATATAACTAAATTCAGTCGTTGTTATTAAAAGCTGCACTATTAAACTCATTATAACCAAAAAAATAGAAAATTTTGATTTATAAAAATTTCTAATAATAGATAAAATACCTCTTTTCCCCTTGGAAAAAAATCCTTCTACAATATCATCTTCAATATCTATCACTTTTTTATTTATCTGATAGGTCTCTATTAAAGCAAAAAAAAGTAAAATAGCAGATAAAATAAACAAGGGAGAGGCTCCTATTCTTTCATAAAAAATAGTTATCAACCCCCCTGCTAACATACACCCAACAAAAAAAGATGTATTATAAAGGCCATATATCCTTTTAGCATCTTGAAGATCATGATATTGATCTAAAAAATTCCAATAAGTAGTTATCAAAGAAGCTAATATTACATAAGAAAATATCTGCAAAAAAAACCAACACCAAATAGATGGTGATTTAACTAAAATAATAGAAAAGATCACATAAAATATAGCTGATATATACGTTGTTCTAAAAAAAACTTTGTAAGTAGTTGAAATTCTAATTAGATATATTAAAAAGCTAGCTGCAAACATTAAAACTATTGCTGTCATCATATAAACAGCTGGCAAATGAACAGCTCCCACATTTTTTACAAATAAACTTATAGATAAAATCTCTCCAATAGAACTACTGCATGCCCAAAAAATAGTAAGTCTTATAAAACGAAAGACAGTTTTTTTTTCATCGGGAAAAATTCCAAAAGTACGATGCAAAAAATCTATCATTCCATAAAATTTGTTTTAATTTTTTAATAAAATATATATTTTTACAACTTTTTCGATTATTTTCTATAAAATTTTAATTAAAAAATAATTTACCAAAAGATATATTAAAAATAATATTATGAAAAAAACAAAATTAGTGATTATTGGATCGGGTCCTGCAGGATATACAGCTTCCATATATACCAGCAGATCTAACATTCAAACCATTTTAGTAGAAGGTTTTAAGTCAGGTCCAATAGGAGGACAATTAATGACTACAACTCTTGTAGAAAATTTCCCAGGATTCCAAGATGGAATTATGGGACCTGTTCTTATGGCAAACATGAAAAAACAAGCTTTAAAATTTAATACTGAAGCTATAGAAGATGATGTTATCTCTTTAAACTTATCCTCTCATCCCTATATTGTAAATCTATCAAAAGATAAAATAGAAACTAAAGCTATAATCATTGCTACTGGTTCAATTGCAAGAAAGCTCGATATTGAAGGAACAGAAAAATTTTGGCAGAAGGGTGTCTCCACCTGTGCTGTTTGTGATGGAGCATCTTATCTCTTCCGAAATCAAGATATCTTTGTAATAGGAGGAGGTGACAGTGCTATGGAAGAAGCTTTATTTTTAACTAAATTTGCATCTAAAGTACATATAGTTCATAGAAGAGATACTTTTAAAGCTTCAAAAATATTAGCTGAAAGAGTTATGAAAAACAAAAAAATAGATATCTTTTGGAATACCGAACTTATAAAAATTTTAGGAGATGATTTTGTAAAAGAATTAACACTAAAAAATAATAAAACAAATAAAGAATTTAATATGAAAGCAAGAGGTGTTTTCTTTGCTATAGGACATATCCCCAACACAAAATTTTTAGAAGGACAGCTACCATTAGATTCTAATGGCTGCATTATAACAGAAAAAAAAAGTTCTAAAACTGAAAAAGAAGGAGTTTTTGCAGCAGGAGATGTCTCTGATCCTATTTATAAACAAGCAATAGTAGCTGCAGGATATGGATGTATAGCTGCTATAGATGCTGAAAGGTGGCTTTCAAAAAAAGGATATATATGAAAAGATACCTTTTCATAACCTCTATATTAATTTTTTCCTGTTCTTTTACATTAGAAAAAAAACCTTGGTTTGGTAATGTTTATGAATTATCTCTTTTAAGTAAATATGAATATTTTTATTTCTCTTCAGTAGATTCAGCAACAAAACCATTAAAAAAAACCAATCATAATAATAAATTACATTTTAACCTATCTTTTCCCTTCTCTTCACAAATAAGCATAGATTCAGATTTAGAACTTATAAATAGTCCAAGACAATCTTTTAATATCAACTATGTAGGAACCCAATTGCGATATTTAATATTTGATGATATCACAGGAGATATTGTAAGTTTTGTAACTTCAACTAATCTAAAAATATCTCCTAAAAAAAGTGTTGAAGATATTAGTTGTTATTCCATGGGAGAGGTAACATTTGAAGGTAATATTTCTTTAGGTAAAGAATTTTTAAAAAAAGAATTTTGGGTTTATAGGATATGGGCTTTTAGTGCCTTATCAATTGCAAACAGAGGTTCTCCAGCTATCTCTTTAACTCTCTCAATGGATGGAAATTTTTATGATGATTATATCTGTGCCTGTCAATTAGATTTTAAGCACGGATACGGTAAAAAAACAAAAATAAATATAAAACATTTTAAAGGCTATGGAAGGTTAAGAGAAAAAAGTGTAGATCTATCTTTTAAATTTGGGAAAAAATTTAAAAGAGGATTTATATTTTTAGAATATAAAAGACGTATTCTAGCTCATATCTGTCCTAAAAAAGTAAATAGTTTTATTATAAAATCAATAATTTCATTCTCTTTTTAAGGAGGTTATTTATGGAAGAGATACCAAAAAGTTTTTCTCTACCCCCTGGACAAGAAGTTAGCAAATATTTTTTAAATCTGTTAATAGAATTTAAAAAAGAAATTGAAAATACTAAAGATATAGATCTTTTAAAAATAGAAATGGCAAAATTTTTAAATGCAATAAAAGAGTTGTACTTTGAAAAATCTAAAAAAGATATCTATAAAAAAGAAGAATCAACTAAAATAATTTCTAAAATATGGTCTGAATTTAAAAGGTATATAGATTTTTTAGAAAAAAAAGAAAAAACAAATAATATTCAAGATCTTTTAGACTCATTGGATGAATTAAAAAAAATGATAAAAGATAAAAAAATAATTTAATTCAAAAGTATAGCTACAGCCATAGCAAATTTTTTGCTATGGCTAATAGATATTAAAATTTTAGGATTTTTAAAATTTTTTTTTATCTTTTTTGAAAAAGAGACAAAAGGTCTTCCATTTTTTTCATTTAATATCTCTATATCAGTAAAAGATATTTTTTTACCAAAACCTATACCTAAAGCCTTGACTACTGCTTCCTTTGCGCTAAACTTACCTGCAAAATGAATTATAAAATTTTTATATCTAAAACAATATTTTATCTCTTCTTCAGTAAATATTTTTTTTAAAAAAGCAATCTTATATCTTTCATAAGCTTTTTTAAATCTATCTATCTCTAATATATCATTACCTAATCCTATACTACTCATGTTTTTCTTCTTCGACATCATAGGCATTACAAAATATCATCCTTCCAGAAGTAGTGCTCTTTTCTGAAAGAACTTGAACATCTATAAGTTGACCTATATAATCTCCTCCCCCATTTACTACCACCATTGTTCCATCATCTAGATATCCTATCCCTTGATTTGGTTCTTTTCCATATCTCTGAATTTTTATTTTTAAAACTTCTCCTGCTTGCATATGTGGTTTTAAAGATTTAGAAAGAAAATGCATATTTATAAGTTTAACACCTTCTATTGTCTCCATTCTTAATTTACTAGCATCAGCTGTTAATATATTTGCATCTAAAAGTTTTGCTAACCTCGTTAATTTACTAAATATATCTTTAACATCAGGAAAATCCGTATCATTATATCTAACATTTAATGAAGGGATCTCTTCTAATTTTTTTAAAGTATCTAAACTAAGTTTTGCTCTTGACTTATTTAATTCATCTTTAGCCTCTGCTTGAATATATAACTCCTTTATTACAAATCTTGGTATTATAAGAGATTGATCTAAAAGTCCTGAGATAGCTAAATCGATAATTCTAGAATCAGCAAGAGCGGATATATCTAACAAAATATCTTTTTTCTTGTGCGCTGTAGGAGTAAATCTTATAAATGGAATACTTACATATAACTCATCCGATGATCTAAGAGTCATAATTGTTCCTAAATATATTCCAAATAAAAATATTGCTATTTGTATAATTTCTAGAATTTGAGGATGTAATAAAAAAGAAGCTGCACTTATATCTAATATTGTATTTAATACGATAACAAGTCCTTTTCCCATCAAATATCCAATAAATATCCCTACAATAACAATATTAAAAGCACGCAAGTTAAATCTTTTAAAAAAATTATCAAAAAGTATTAATAACATACTAAAGAGTAATCCTATCCCTACTCCTGTTAAAACATGAATCCCAAAGATTCCTCCTTTAGCAGAAATCATATAGGTAGTCATAAAAAATACACTAAGTATTAAAAAAAATATTCTTGTAAAAGCTAATCCTACATTCATATAAACTCCATGATTAGTTTAAAAAAGAATATATAACTATTTTATTTTTGTCGATAAATTAAGAAATTATTCATAAAAAATAATTTTTAAATTTCAATTACTTAAAAAAAGTTAAAATTTTTTAATGAATTTACTTTTTATTCAGAAAAAAACAAAGGAATAATTTCCATATTCCCATGATAGCGATAGGCTTTCATGACAAATTTAATTTTTTCTATTTCACCATCTTTATTATAAATAATTTCAATATTTTTCATCCAGAAAGATAAAATTTTTTTATCCAGTTTTTCATTTTCAAAATAATCCCACTTAGTTTTTTTGATATACACATATATTTTTTTCAATCTTGGTAAATATGATATCATTATTCCGTATAAAGTACTTATAATACACCCAAAAAATTGACTCATATTGTCACAAGGAAGATAATCTTCTCTAATGTATAAACTTTTGATAGCATTATTTCTTTCAACTCGAGACAAAAAAATATTATCACAACTATAAAGTTCCCCCTGTCCCTTAACTGTACCAGTATTTATCATTCCTAATGTTTCTAAATTCTTCCAATTAACTGATTTTAAAATGTCATAATAACTAAAATCCTCATCACAACTAACATCCTCATCAGACGAACTCCCAATATCTAATGAATAACTACAATCCTCATAATACGACCTATCCTCATGATACAAACTACCATTGGCTATGAAAAAAAATCTTGTTACTTCTTGAAAACATTTTTTAAAAAGTTTTTTTTCCTTTTCGAGAAATAGTTCTTTGTTCTTATAAAGCTTAATCTGTTTTTCACGATCTGAATAATATTCTTCAAAATGAAAAAACACTCTATAACCTGTATTAGCAATTTTTTTTAAGTCATTAAATTTTCTAATATGAATAC
>Ga0111177_106_pt1 | contig 35145 bp, 28 predicted proteins | sample DeeMarSWOR324_28_FD_80230 | JGI IMG/M metagenome (GOLD analysis project Ga0111177, IMG submission 80230) | Chlamydiae bacterium SM23_39
GGGGCATCTTCTCTTGGGCTAGATATTGTAAGACCTGATTCTTCAGGCGAATATTGTTTGAATCCAGAATCCAACTGACTTTAGTCGTTGGAGTATGTCAAAAGTAATCTTTTAATCCACCTCACAAACCTCATAATCAATAATTCTAAAAAGTCATTTTTAATAATACTTTTCTCAAGAGTCTTATAATCAATTGGTTTTAGATTTTTTTGAAAAACTTCTTTGATTTTAGTAATACTATCTGCTCTTAATTTATATCCTTTATTATAAAAGACATTAACTTCATGAGTGGTTGCAAGAAATTTATTTTCTAGTGTTATCTTTCCCATAAATAAATATTATATCAAAAATCTATTTTTTCTTCAATATAACCTTATATTTTTTATCGCCGTTAATTCTTTGAAATACAAGGACTTGCCTGTCTTAATAATTATGCCTCCACCAAGACAATGCTCTCCTCTATAAAAAACCACTGATTGTCCAGCAGTAGGAGCTCTTTGTAAAGTCATAAATCTTATAAAAGCATTACCCTCTTCTATTTTTTCTATTATACAATCTTGGTCTTTTTGCCTATATCTTATCTTAGCCTTACAAAAAAAAGGCATTTTAGAAGGAATCCAAGTAAGAGAAGATACAACAATACTATCATACATAAGAGCTGGATGATTCTCTCCTTGAGCCACTATTAAAACATTGTTTTTAACATCTTTTTCTACCACAAACCAGGCCTCTCCCTCCCCTCCTATTCCTAACCCTTTTCTTTGCCCTATCGTATAAAGAAAAACTCCCTCATGTTCCCCAACTATTTTCCCATCTAAATTTTCAATAGCTCCTTTTTTACAAGCAATATATTTTTTTAAAAAGGGTCTAAAATCTCTTTTTCCTATAAAACAGATACCTGTACTATCTTTTTTTTCTGAAGTTATTAAACCACTTTCCTTAGCTATTTTTCTAACCTCCTCTTTTTTCAAATGCCCTATGGGAAAAACTACTTTTTTTAAAATATCTGATTTTAAAGTATATAAAAAATATGTTTGATCTTTAGATAGATCTCTTGCTTTCATCAAGCAATTACCTCTCTTCTGAGCATAATGTCCAGTAGCTATAAAATCTGCATTTAACTTTTCTGCTTTTTGTAAAAAAAGGTTAAATTTAATCTCTTTATTACATAAAATATCGGGATTAGGAGTATTCCCTTTTTTATATTCTTCTAAAAAATTTTTAAAAACCCTTTCTTTATACTCCTCTGTAAAATCTATTTTATAAAGAGGTATTTTTAGCTGTTCGCATACTAAAAGAGCATCTTCATAATCTTTTCTAAAATTACACTCATCCCAACATTTTATAAATATAGCTATGACATCATATCCCATTTTTTTTAAAAGAAAAGAAGAAACAGAAGAATCCACTCCTCCTGACATGCCAACAATTATTTTAGCCATTTCTTAATTTTTCAATACGAGCATCTAATGGTGGATGAGTTGCAAATATTAAAGAAAAAAGCTTTTTTTTTGTAGGATTTGATATTTTTAAAGATTGAAAAACTTCTTTATTCTTAACAACCATCTTTTCATTCTCTTTTATCTTTTGAAAAGATTTTAAGGCTTGCAATGCTTTTATCATTTTTTCTTTACCTGATAAAATACTACCTCCTTTATCTGCTTTATATTCCCTCTTCCTAGAAAAAAATGAAATAACCATGATACCAAAAACCATAAAAATAGACTGAAATAGAAAAACAAAAAGCATATATGTGAGATAAGAAAAATTATTATTTCTATTACTTCTCATAACTGAAGATACAAAATATGCAAGTATCCTCGCTAAAAACATCACAAAAGCATTTATAATACCTTGAATTAAAGTCATGGTAACCATATCTCCATTAGCAATATGGGTTATCTCATGTGCTATAACTCCCTCTATTTCTACTTCATTCATATTATCCAAAAGACCTTGAGAAAGTGCAACTAAAGAATTTTTTTTTGAAGGTCCTGTTGCAAAAGCATTAATCTCTTTAGAAGGATAAATGCCTACTTCAGGCATTTTAAGATTTGCTTTTTTAGAAAATTCTTCTATTTTTTTTAAAATAAAAAGTTCTTTTTGGTTTTGAGTAGAGAATTGTATCAAATTTACTTTCATCAACCATTTAGCCATTTTTTTTGATAAAAAAAGTGATATCAACGCTCCAAACATACCCCACATAAGGCAAAAGATCATTAAGCTATAATAATTTAATCCAAAATGGGTAATATAGGGGGAAAGATGGAAAATAGAAATCACAATAGAAATAGCTGATATAATTAAAAAATTTATTAAAACAAATAAAAATATTCTTTTCATAACAACCGCCTTTTATTATATTTCCTTAGTATTTTTTTGTAAAGATAAGCAAAGTTAAGAATGTTACTAAGGTTTATTAAGTCCATATTTATCCGAATACTTTGAATCAGTGTGCTCTTTACTCACTGCAAATATCACAGCAGCAAAAAATTCTATTATCCATAAGACTAAACAAAATATGCCTGTTATCCCTAGCACCAATAATTTTTTCTTTAATGGTACACTTCTTATGAAATCCCTAATTGTTAATTTATATACTTTTAATTTCTTTAACAAAATTATTAGAAATGTAAATGCAATAATAAATGAAACAAAAAGCACAGCATAAATACATAAGACGCTAATTATGCATGGCATATAAAATCTTTTTCTTTCAGTTTGTTGTTCTTCCAATTTTTTCTTTATCCTTTCAGCCAATTTATAAATTTCTTTAATTTTTTGATTATTTTTAGAATTATTAAATTTTCTAAGTGGTTTTAAAAATATCGATATATGTTGCAACAGCTCTTTTGCAGAATCTTCATAATCTATCATACTTCTAAAAAAATATTCAGATCTGTTCATTTTAATATAGATGAGGCCTAAAATATTTTTTAATTTATTGATTTGATCATTTTCAGTGATAGCAAGTAATTTATTTTGGTACTCTTCTGCTTTTTCGTCACAATGTCTTCTTAATTCATTTACTTCCCTTTTTAACCTTACTAATTCTTTCAAATGTGGATATAATTCTACAAAATTATCTAAAAGATCTAAAAGTAATTTCATATTTGTATGATTTGAAAAATTTAATTTATATCCTTCATATGCATCCTTCAGAAAGATCACTTTTGCAAAATTAAATTTTAAAAATTTTACTGAATAATAAAACCAATCTATTAAATTTAATTTATTGTAATTTTCATCCAATTGTTTTTCTATCTCTTTTTTCTTCTTTAAAAAATTTCTAACATAATATCTTGCTTTTATGGGATTGAGGCTAACAAAATCTACTTTCTCACAACAGCTATACTTTTTATAAAATCTGACTGTTGGATCTAAATTTTTCATTAAACTTTGCCAAAAATAAGAATTTACCTTTAATAGGCTTGCATAAAAATATTGATTTACTATTGACAATGCATAAACATCTTTTAATAATAACCATTCTGTTATACATGTAATCATCTCTTTCGGCAATAAGTTCAGCTGATTATTGATTCTTTCATAAAAAATTTTGCAAACTTTTGACAAGCTCTCCCTATCTTTTTTTGGCAAAAAATTTACTATATTGAAAAATTGACTTTCTGACAAATCTAAAACACTTGCATCTATCATAAGAATTTTATTATGCAAAATGATTTCTAAAATATCCAATAAATCCATAAAATTACATTTTTATTCTAAATTCATAATAAAAAAGCCAATTTTTTATTTTTTTTAAGATCTTTATTATCAAAAGGATAATAATTTTCCAAAAAATTATTTTACAAAAATTAATATTATGAAAAAATTAAAAAGAGTTTTGATAAAAATAAAAAAAAGGTATTAAGAAAGAAAAAACTAAAAAAAGAATGTCATCAAATATTGATAAAATTTTTGATTTTAAAGGAAAAAAAGATATAAAAATTCAATTTTGGATACTTTTAGGTCCTCTTTTTTTATTTTTTTCACTCTTTTTAATATCATTTGCTATAGATCAAAATAAAGATCTTTTTCTACATTCAATAGTAGGTCTTATTCTTTGTTGGAAATACAAAAAAAAAGGTCTTATGGCATCTATTCTTTTCTTAATAATTTTGATATTTATAAAACATTTTCAAATATCTCAAAGCCATCTTTGGCAACTTGGAATAGAATTTTCTGTAGCTTTAGGATTTATAATATCTTATCTTTGTTTATATCATGTAACTGATTTTATAAATTCTTTAGAAAAAGAAAAAAAGGAAGCTTTTACAAAAATAGAGCAATTAGAAAAAGATATATCAAAAGAACAAGAATTTTATAAAAAACAATACAGTAATTTTAAATATGAAATAGACAGAACAAATCTTCAAATAAATGAAAAAACAACTGAAATTCATTCTTTTAAAGAATTAGTAGAAAAATTAAGAGACGAAATAGATAAAAAAAATAAAGAAATAGAAGAAGAAAAAAATAAAAATGAAGAAATAAATATTTTCCTTTTCCAAGAAAAAGAAAAAACTAAAGAATTAGAAGCTGATATTTTAAAACTTAAAAATATTTCAGAAGAAAAGGAATTTTTACAACTTAAAAATATAAATTCTTTATATGAACAATTAAAAATCCAATTTGAAGAGAAAAAAAATCTGTTAGATGCTACTAGAAAAGAACTATTTTATGCCAATGAAAAACTACAAAAACAAGAAATAGAAAAAAACCAGATAAATTTAAATGAGCACCCTATAATTATAGAGTTACAAAAAGAACTATCTTTTCTTATAAAAGAAAATGAAAAAAAAGAAGAAGAAAACATTTATCTTCAAGATCTAGTTTCTCAATTAACCAAAGATCTAGAAAAATGACAATTTCAAAGAGTTAAAACCTCATGTCCTTTATCTGTTATTAATATAGTATGCTCCCATTGAGCAGAAGGTTTTAAATCTTTAGTTCTTGCTGTCCATCCATCTTCTTTACTTATCACGGCTTCTTTTACTCCAATATTTATCATAGGTTCAATAGTAAAAACCATACCCGGTGTCATAGGTATATCTACATTATTATAATGGTGAGGTATCTGAGGAGGTTCATGAAAATAAAGACCAATACCATGTCCTACAAATTGATCAACAACAGAGCATCTATATTTTTTTGCATATTCTTCTATTACATTACCTATCTCATAAATTTTACTATCAGGTTTACATATTTCAATAGCTCTCATAAGACATTCATAAGAAGCTTCTATCACCCTATTTTTTTCTTCTGATACTTCACCTATTTTAACCATCCTACTACAATCCCCATAATAACCTTCTACAATACTAGTTACATCTACATTTAAAATATCTCCCTTTTGAAGAGGTTCATCATTAGGAATACCATGACAAATTACTTCATTTAAAGATGTACAAATACTTTTTGGAAAAGGTGGATTCCCATAACCTAAAGGAGCAGGTATAGCATTTTCTTCTTTATGAAGTTTTTTAGATAAAATATCTAATTCATTAGTAGTAACGCCCTCTTTTGCATAAGTACAAAGAATATTTAATATTTTAGAAGCTATTTTACAAGAATGTTTGATCTTCTTTATCTCTTCAACAGTCTTTAAAATTATTTGATATTTTTCCAAATATTCTTTTTTTAATTGATCAAATGAAATTTGAGGAAAATGACATTTTTTCCATTTTTTTCCACTACCACACCAACAGGGATCATTTCTAGAAATCATTATTTACCTTTGTTTATAAATTTTTTTTAAATGTTTCTAATGTTATTATATTATGCAACTTATTTAAAACTTTTCTTTGTTTTTTATTTAACTTTTCTAAAATTATAACTATCTCATCATTTTTTGAAAAAGCAGATTTTGTAAAATTAGAAGATCCAAATATAAATATTCTATCATCTATCAACATATATTTATGATGTAATACTTCTATCTGATTAGATACTAAAAATTTTATCCTCTTTTTCTCTAAATATTTTTTAAAATTTCTATCTACAACTAAAGAGATAATTACTCCCCTTTTTTTTGCTTCAACTAATTCATCTATTATCTCAGGATGAGTCATAACAAACATCGCTATTTTTATATTTTTTTTTGCTTTTCTTATAGCATTTTTTATATGATTTAAAATCTTTTTATCTTTTTCTGGTAAAATAAAAATTTTTATTTTTTGATCATTAATAAAAGTCTCAAAATATTTTTTTTTAAAAGGAAACTCTTGAGATAAAAAATTAGCTAATTCTTTACTATAAATTCCTACTACTAAGTTGCCATCCATAAAAAGAGAACTTTTAGTAAAATTAGCAGATCCTAAAAAAGATATTTTTTTATCTATCACACATATCTTTTGATGCATAAGTCCCTTTGATTTTGTTTTTACATAATCACCTGCTAACAATTTTTTTTTAGCTTTATCATAAAAAATTTTTATATGTATATTTTCCTTATTTTTTTTTCTTATCTCTTTTAATATTTTTTTGTCGAATAAGCTGTATGTTATAATATGAAGCGATTCTTCTGTTTTTTTTATAGCTTTTATAAAAACTTGTCTAAGATCATCTTTTAATTGATTTGAATAAAATAAAATACAATTTCTTTTACTTGGTAAGGTTACTTGAAATTCAAAATAAATAATGAAAAAATAAAACAAAAATATGAAAAATAAAAATTTTATTTTTTTGAACAAAATCTTTTTTTCTTTCCAATATTTTTAAGAAAATGAGACAGTCCCTTTCTATCAATTGTCCTTAAAGCAGAAGAAGATAATTTTAATGTAATAAAACGGTTTTCTTCTTCTAAAAACAACCGCTTCTTAAACAAATTTGGTAAAAAACGTCTTTTATTTTTTCCTGTTATGTTAAGACCTATACCCTTCTTTTTTTTTGCAATACCTCTTGTAACATAAGTTCTTCCTTTTCGAGGTTTTTTACCTGTTAAAACACATTTTCTTGCCATTTTTTACCTTATAAAAAGGCAGAATACCCATTTTTTTATTAATTAACAAGCTTTATCTCAAAATCACTTCTCACAAAGTATTTACAAAAATTAAAAAAATATTTTTATTCTTAACATCTTAGATAAAATAAAAGACAAAAACACCTATTATTTTTCAGAGTTTATAAAATAAATTTTTTTTTATTTTCATTATAAATATTTATGTTTTTTAAAACATTTTTAATATATTTTAAAAAAAGATATGTCTAACCTTTCATGTGGAATTATAGGATTACCGAATGTTGGTAAATCTACTCTTTTTAATGCTCTTTGTAAAAAAAAGATTCCTTCTGAAAATTATCCTTTTTGTACCATAAACCCAAATATTGGAATAGTTTTAGTAAAGGATAATAGATTGGATGAATTAGCAAAAATATCTAAATCTAAAAATATTATTTATTCAACAGTTACCTTTATAGATATTGCAGGACTTGTTAAAGGAGCATCTAAAGGAGAGGGATTAGGAAATAAATTTTTAGATAATATTAGACAAACAGATGCTATTTTACATGTTGTCAGATGTTTTGAAGATGAAAAAGTATCTCATGTAGAAGGTAAGGTAGATCCTATAAGAGATATAGAAATCATAAATTTAGAATTGATATTGTCAGATCTTCAACAATCTGAAAATATATTAAAAAAATTAGAGAAAAAAAGTAAGGGTAATAAGGAATTTGAAAAAGAGATAGATTTTATAAAAAAAATAATTGATCATTTAAATCAAAATAAAGCTATTAGAAGTTTAAATTTATCAGATGAGGAAAAAGATTTTTTGAAAAAATATCTTTTTTTAACATCAAAAAAAATATTATATATAGCCAATGTATCTGAAGATTATATTTTAGAAAAAAAGGAAAATAAATATTTTAAACAATTGTTAGATTATTCAAAAAAAGATAATGCTAAGGTTATATCTATCTCTTGCAAGTTGGAACAAGAGCTTGCTGAAATAGAAGAATCCGAAGTAAAAGAATTTTTGAAAAATATGGGATTAAAAGAGACAGGATTAGAAAGATTGATAAAAGCAGCATTTGATCTTTTAAATCTTATAGTTTTTATCACAACTGGGGAAAAGGAAACTAAATCTTGGACTATAAAAAAAAATACTACTGCTAAAAAAGCAGCTGGAAAAATACATTCAGATATGGAAAAAGGATTTATAAGAGCAGAAGTGGTTTCTTATAATAACATGATAAAGTATAATGGAAGAGTAGGGGCAAAAAAAATGGGGTTGTGTAGATTTGAAGGAAAAGATTATATAGTACAAGATGGGGATGTTATAATTTTTTATCATAGTTAAGAAATGGCTGAAAAAACCGAAAAGGCTACACCTAAAAAATTAAGGGATGCAAGGAAAAAGGGGCAAGTTGCTAAGTCTCAGGATTTTCCTTCCGCTTTTACTTTTGTAGTTTCTATTATAGGCACTTTATTTGCTAGCTCCTATCTTTATAAAAATTTAGGTGGTTATATAGTAAAATGTTTTAAAGATGTATCTTCCGATATTGACATGTCTACTAAAGCAGGAGGATATTTAATGGAAGCTATAAAAATAATAGCAATAAGCAGCTTTCCTATAGTAATAATAGTGGCTTTAGTAGGTGTATTAGTTAGCTTTTTAGTTGTAGGACCAGTTTTTTCTTTTAAAGCTATGAAATTTGATTTTAAGAGATTAAATCCAGTAGAAGGAATAAAACAAAAATTTAAATTAAGAACAATTGTTGAGCTTTTAAAATCCATTTTCAAAATCACAGGAGCAGCAATAATTATATATTTTGCTATCTGGAATGCTATAGCTGAAGTAGTTCAAACATCATCCATACCTGTTATAGGAAGTGCTTTTTTACTTCAAGATTTCTTAAAAAAAATTAGTATTAGAGTAGGAATATTTTTTTTATTGGTAGCTATATTTGATTTAGCTTTTCAAAGAAGAACTTTTGCAAAACAGATGATGATGGAAAAATTTGAAGTAAAACAAGAATATAGAGATACAGAAGGAGATCCACTTATAAAAAGTAAAAGAAGAGAGAGGTTTAGAGAAATTGCATATCAAGAAGGGCCTATTGCTGCTAGTAGAGCTAAGATGATAGTAACTAATCCTACCTCCATAGCTGTAGCTATAGGATATGAAAAAGAAAAAGATCCCGTCCCTACAATTTTAGTTATGGGAACTAATAAAATAGCAGATTCTATAATAAAAGTTGCAATAGAATACAACATTCCTATAATGAGAAATGTAGCCCTTGCTAGAGAATTATTCAATACCGGTAAGATTGGGGATTATATCCCAAGAAATACATATAAAGCTGTAGCAGAGGTGCTTAAATGGATAGCTTATTTAGAAGAAAAAGAAAAAGTTGAATTTGTGGAGTTTCTTAGATGAAAAATTTTTTGGAAAATTTAGCTAAATTTTTGGGAGGAGAAAGAGCCTTAGCTACTATTGCTAAATCTTCCGATTTAATATTAGCTTTTATAATAGTAAGCATAATCATGATGTTGATATTTCCAGTATCACCTCATGTTATCGATGTTTTAATATCTATCAACTTAACAGCTTCAGTTACTCTCCTATTTGTATCCTTATATATACAAAAAGCTATTCAACTATCTATTTTCCCATCACTTCTTTTAATAACTACGTTATATAGGTTAGGAGTTAATATCTCTTCAACTAGACAGATATTATTAAGAGCTAATGCAGGAAAGATAATATATTCTTTCGGACATTTCGTAGTTGGAGGTAATTATGTAGTTGGAGGCGTTATTTTTCTTATTATAACTATAGTTCAATTTATAGTTGTAACAAAAGGAGCAGAAAGGGTAGCAGAAGTAGCTGCAAGATTTACTTTAGATGCTATGCCAGGAAAGCAGATGAGCATAGATGCAGATTTAAGAGCAGGCATTATAGATACAGCACAAGCTAGAGAATTAAGGTTGGGATTGAATAAAGAAAGCCAATTATATGGAGCTATGGATGGAGCTATGAAATTTGTTAAAGGAGATGCTATAGCAGGTATTGTGATAACAATTATAAATATAATTGGTGGGTTAATTATTGGTGTAGCCATGCATGGTATGACAATAGGACAAGCAGCAAGAATTTATTCTCTTTTATCTATAGGTGATGGTCTTGTCTCTCAAATACCCGCTCTTATGATAGCTATTACTGCTGGTATTGTTACAACAAGAGTATCTTCAGAAAAAAAAGATGCTCATTTAGGAAAAGAAATATCTGATCAAATATTAAAACAACCTAAAGCTCTTATGATAGGGGGTGGGATCCTATTTCTTATGGCTGCAATACCCGGATTCCCAGCAGCTCCCTTTTTAGTTTTAGCTACTGCTGTAGGATCTTTAGGATTTGTTATATGGATGTCTGCAAAAAAAACAGCAGAAAGAGCTGCATCAGGAATAACGTCATTAGAAACCGATTTAGAAGGACATGCTATTATTGGTGGAGCTAAAGAAGAATATGTTTTAACTCTTCCTGTAATATTAGAAATAGGATCTGAATTATCTAAATTAATTAAAAAAGAAAAAAAAGGATTAAATTTTATAAACAATATGATTCCGAAAATAAGACATGCTCTTTATCAAGATTTAGGTGTACGTTTTCCTGGGGTTCATGTGAGGACTGATTCTCCTGTCCTAGCAAAAGATGAATATGCTATACATCTTAACGAAGTTCCTATTGTTAGAGGAAAAGTTTTGACCTATCATCTCTTAACTTCTGAAACAGAAAAAACATTAGGAAGATTTAATATACCTTTCATAACTTTAGAAAACAGTTTAGGTCTCCCCACTTTTTGGGTAGACGAAAAATATAGAGAGCTTTTAGAAAAAGCCAAAATTAGTTTCTGGACTCCTTTTGAAGTTATTATATTGCATCTTTCAAAATTTTATAGAAAATATGCTAGCGAATTCATTGGAGTGCAAGAAGTAAGAGCTATTTTAGAATTTATTGAGAGATCATATCCTGATTTAGTAAAAGAGGTGACAAGATTAGTGCCTCTTCAAAAATTAACTGAAATAATAAAAAGATTGGTACAAGAAGAAGTCTCTATAAAAGATCTTAGAACAGTTTTAGAATCTTTAAGTGAATGGGCTCAAACTGAAAAAGACACTGTTTTATTAACTGAATATGTAAGATCTTCTTTAAAAAGATATATTAGTTATAAATATTCTCAAGGTAAAACAGTTCTTTCCGTTTATTTATTAGATCCTGAAATTGAAGATTTGATAAGAGGAGCTATAAAACAGACATCAGCAGGATCATATTTAGCATTAGATCCAGATACAACAGTAATGATATTACAAGCTATGAAAAATACGATAACACCTACACCCATGGGTGCTCAACCACCTGTTCTTTTAACAGCTATAGATGTTAGAAGGTTTACTAGGAAACTAATAGAATCAGATTTTCCTGATCTTCCTGTTCTTTCTTATCAAGAGATAGTCCCAGAAATAAAAATACAACCTTTAGGAAGAATAAAATTATCATAAAACTATGCCTGAGATACCTTATATAGGAGAGATTAAAGCAATACAGATCCAAAGGATCCATGAGCAGATATTGAATGCATTACAAAGAGCAATAGAACAGGAAGAATCTCAATGTAATTTTGAAGAATGGTGTGAAGAAGCTCAACTTCCAGGAATTAAATCAAGATTTAAACCTATAAAAAATTTAAAAGAGGCAGCTAAAGAAAAATCGGAAGCTAAATCTTTATTTAAAAAGGTAGAAAAAAAAGAGGAAACAGCTTCAAAATTCCAAAAAAATAATTATGAACTTTCTAAAAAAGATCTAATCCTTTTAAGAGATAGCATATCTGAAAAAGATAGTATTGAAGATATATTAGAAAAAGTCCTTTCCTTTTATTCAGACTATTTTTTAGCTGATGAAGCATTAGATTTTCTGATTTTGACAACATCATTAGATTTAAAAGAAAAAGTTGTAAAAGCAAAAGAAAGATTAAATGAAAGATATGAAAGAGAGATAAAAGCAGGAAGAAACATTAAAGTTGAATCTCAAGAATATTCTCGCTTAGGATTAGGTACTCCTGTTAATCTAAGAAATCTATATAGGGATATAACAGGTAATCCACGAACTACTTTAGTTTTATTTTTTGAGTTATCAAAAATTTTTTCTTATGAAAATCTAAAAAATGTTTGCAAGTTTTTATTACACTCATTAGGTGCTGACTTAAAATCAAAAGGTCCTTCTATTCCTAGAGTAGAATTAATAAAATGGATTGGAGATATAAAATCCTTACAAGCTATCTTAGGATTATATCTTTTTTTCAAATCTAGAGATCCATTAATAATCTCTCTTTTCCAAAAAAACCATATAAATATCCCAGAAAATATAAATTTTGAATCTCTAGCAAAACAATTTATAAATTTAGTAACTCTTAGATATGTCTCTTCCGACAGTATTATTCCCATAGCAAGAAATTTAGGTATCTCTCATGAGATTTTAGCTCAAATTATTATCTTTTCTCAGATGAGAGATGCCACAAGACATACATCTATGAAATTATATAAATCTTCAAAACATAGACAAGAATTGTTAGAAGCGTTAAATGAATCATTAGAGGAGTTAGAAGAAAAATTAGAAGAAGAGGAAGAATGATAGAAAGGTTTTCAGAAATCTTAAAAGAATTAGGAGATATATTTTCTATACATTTAAAACCAGATAGAATAGATGCATGCAGTTTAAAAATAGATGAAAAATTACATATTCAACTAAAGTTAAATAAAACTGAAGAATTTATCTTAATAGGTGGCAATATAATAAATATTTATCCTGGAAAATTTAGAGAAAATATCTTTTTTCAAACATTAAAAGCAAATTCTCAAATTCCAAAAATAGGATCCTTTGCATTCAACGAAAAAGATTCTAATTTAGTAATGTATGAATATGTTCCAATGAATGATTTAACAACAGAAAAATTAAAAAATATTTTAGGTCAGTTTATAGAAAAAGCTTTTTCATGGAGAGAAGCTATTGAATCAAACCAATCAGCTCCTTTGGAATTTATCAAAGAATTTGAAAAAAAAGATGGAAAATATTGAAAAATATTTATCTCAATGTCCTACCTATCCTCATTGGAAGAGGATAGGGATAAAAAATCATCATGGTTTTTGCATAATTCTTTCTTCTATTAGATCAAAAAAAAGTTGTGGCATTGGAGAATACACAGATCTCTTACCTCTTATAGATTGGTGCAAAAAAATAGATATGGATGTGATTCAACTCTTACCTATCAATGAATGTTATTTTAAAGATTATAGCCCTTATAATGCTATCTCCTCTTGTGCTTTAGATCCTATATATCTAGGATTAGAATCTCTACCTTTTCTAGAAGAAAATAGATGGTTAAAAGATCAAATAAAAAGTTTTAAAAAGTATAATCATACTCGAAGAGTAAAATTTGATAAGGTAAGAAAGAAAAAATTAAAATGGCTTAAAACTTATTACAATATTTTTTCTAAAAAATTTCAGAATAGCTCTTCTTATATTTCCTTTATAAAACAAAATTTTTGGTTAAAACCCTATTCAGTATTTAGAGTATTAAAAGATTATAACCATGGTAAAAAATGGTATAGATGGAAAAAAAATATTCAAAATCCTGACGAAAGAACTGTTGAAAATATTTTCTTAAAATTTAATAAAAACACTAAGTTTTATATCTTTTTACAATATCTATCATTTAATCAGATGATGTTAGTAAAAAACTATGCTACTAAAAATAATGTTCTAATAAAAGGTGATATACCCATACTTATAAATCCAGACAGCGTAGATGTATGGTACTATAGATCTTTTTTTGATCTCTCCCACATAGCTGGAGCCCCTCCTGATGATTTTAACATTAAAGGTCATAAATGGGGATTTTTCTTATTTAACTGGCAAGCTTTAAAAGATAAAAACTACAGTTGGTGGAAACAAAAACTTTTAGTAATAACAAATATATACCATCTATATAGAATAGATCATGCTGTTGGATTTTTTAGAATATGGGCAATAAAAAAAAAAGATAAAGCCATACATGGACAATTTTTGCCTCGTAATTTAAAGATTTGGAGAAAACAAGGAGAAGAACATCTAAAGATGTTAATAAAATTTTCCCCACTGCTTCCCATTGCTGAGGATTTAGGATTTATTCCTAATATGGTCTATTCTTCTTTAAAAAGTTTAGGTATCTGTGGAACAAAAGTTCCTCGATGGGAGAAAAAAATAAATATGAGAGATTATGAACCTATAAGTTTAACAACTCTATCTACCCATGATACAGAAACAAATGATCTCTGGTGGCAAAGCCATAAAAAAAATGCAAAAACTTTATCAAAAACAAATCTCTGGCCTTACCAAGAAAAACTTACCTTTGAGTTAAAAAAAAGGATTTTATATGACACACACCATTCTGCAAGTATTTTTCATATAAATCTTCTACAAGAATATTTATCACTTTTCCAAGAGTTGGTAGATAAAAATGCTAAAAATGAAAGAATCAATATCTCCGGAGTAATAAAAAAGAGTAATTGGACATATAGAATAAAACCAACAATAGAAGAACTTTTGTCTAATGAAAAGTTAATAAATGTTTTAAAGGATATTGTTAATTAAAAATACTTTTTTTTTAAAAAAAACTATTTTATTATTCAAAAAAATGAAAAAATATTTTTTTATATTGTTTTTACCTATTTTTATTTTTTCTGATATCTCAGCATTATATAAGACATTGGAGCCTAATTCTATATCTAAACATTTAATTTTTTATAAATTATATCCTGAAACATCTGAAGGTAAAAAAGCATTACAACATGTTTTTTCTTTACTCAGACAAAATAATAAAAATAATTTTTTTAATATCCCTAAAATAGATCTCTCTAATCTTCTAAGTCTTTTTATTTCTAAAGAGCCTTTAACAAAAAAAATTAAAGAAAAAGATCTTTCTGTTATCGAAGAAATATCTAAAAATCTAAAAAATAGAAAATTAAAAACATATGGACTTTTAGAAGAAAAAAATTTTATTTCTGCAAATCCTGAAGAAATCGATTTAGCTCGTGCTATTTTTCTAGCAAAAAAAATGTCTATTAAAGAGATAAGGTGTTATGAAGCCTATTTAGATATAATGGCATTAGAGATTTTAACAAATCTTCCAAAACAGCCTTCCTATTTAGATAAGATAAAAGCTATTAATGATTTTATATTTTTTGATTTAGGGTTTTCTTTCCCTGAACATTCTCAATCTACAAAAAAAATAGATTCTTATACTAATCTACCCTCCGTTATGGATAAAAGAAAAGGTGTTTGTTTAGGTCTTTCCATATTATATCTTTGTTTAGCTCAAAGAATTGATCTTCCTTTGGATGCTGTAACGATTCCAGGTCATATATTTTTAAAATATAAAGATAGAAATATAGAAACTACACGAAGAGGTGTTCATATACCAGACGAAAAGTATTTGAACATGGAGACAAAATCTATTAAAGTTAGAGATAAAAAAGAGGTTATTGGACTTTTATTTATTAACGAAGCATCTATTTTTTTAAAAGAAAAAGATTATACTCAAGCAACTATTTTATATGAAAAAGCACAACAATATCTTCCAAATAGTTTTATTTTAAAACAACTTTTAGGTTTTTGTTATATCTTTTCTAAAAAAGAAAAAGAGGGAAAAAAGTTATTGTTAGAGATAAGAGAAAAAATTTTCCCCTCATATACTATGAAAGAGATTTTAGCATCCGATTTTTTAGATAAAAAAGTAGATAAGAAAGGAATAGAAGAAGTATTTTTACCTTTTGAAAATACAAAAAAATCCTTATTACAAAAAAAAGATACTTTATTAAAAATTTTAAAAAAGTATCCAAAATTCAGATTTGGTCTTTTACTTTTATCCAATATATGGTTAGAGCTTGGAAGAGATAAAGAAGCTTTAAATGTTTTATTAAAATATTATAAAATAGATCAAAAAAATCCTTTAATAACATTTTACATATCAATAATTTCTTTTCAAAGATCTGATTTTAAAAATTCTTGGAAATATTTAAATATTACAAAAAATATTTTACAAGTTATTCCGAAAATGGTAGAAGATTTTCAAGAGGTGCTTACTATTAGCTGCTTAAATTAATCTTTATAATTTATCAAGTATAAACTTCATCTTAAAATAAACTTATATAAAAATTCTTCTTTTAAATCTTTTTGATCAATACAATTTTCCAAACAAAAATCTCCTATCTTTGTCCTTGTCAATTCTTCTAAAAAAGCTCCTGTTTGAAGTTTTTGCCCAATATCATGAGCTATTGTTCTAATATAAGTTCCTTTGCTTGCTCTTATCTTTAAATCTAAATAAGGATATCTATAAGAAATAAAATCTATTTTTACAAAAATTTTAATAGGTTCTCTTTCCACTTCTATTCCCTTTCTTGCTAAAAAATATAATTTTTTCCCTTTTTGTTTTTTTGCAGAAAACATAGGAGGTATTTGATATATTTCACCTTGAAAAAAAGATAATACTCTTTCAATATCTTTTTTTGTAGGTATTTTTTTTGAAAAAAATTCTATTTTACTATCTACATCAAAAGTTTTTGTAATTGCACCTAAATGTATTTTAGCAATATATTCCTTTTCTAAAGATGAGAACTGAATAAATTTTCTAGTATATTTTTTCCCTATCAACATAATCATAATACCAGTAGCAAAAGGATCTAATATCCCACCATGCCCTATCTTTTTTACTTTTGTAATTCTTCTAAGTTCATAGACTATGCTAAAAGAAGTCTTCCATTTAGATTTATTTACTAAAAGTATTCCTTCACACATTCTTTTTAATATCTTTTAATATATCTTCAATTTTTTGAAGTTTATCCATTGAATCATCTAATAAAAAAGTTAAAACTGGAAAATATCTTAAGACCACTTTTTTAGAAGCTATTGCATAGATTTCTTTTGATTTTTGTTGAAGAGCATTAATAGTCTTTTCCCTATTATCTCCTATTACGCTAACATAAACTTTAGCATTTCTTAGATCTTTAGAAACAGACACCTTTGTTATGGTAAGAAAATTAGATATCTCTGGATCATATATATCTTTTCTGATAACTTCAGATATAACTTCTTTTAAAAGAGAATTTACTCTATTAATTCTATTTTTTTTCATAATTCTGGAGTAATATATTCTATATCATAAACTAAAATTTCATCTTTTTTCTGAATATCAGAAAAATTTTCTAAAATAATACCACATTCTTTATCTTTCTGAACCTCTTTAACATCTTCTTTACCCCTTTTCAAAGAAGCTATTTTACCTTTCCAAATAATCTTATCTTCTCGTAAAAGTTTGGCATTTTGTCCTCTTTTAACAGATCCCTGAGTTACAACACATCCAGCTATTTTGCCTAATTGAGAGGAGGTAAATATCTCTTTCACCAAAACTTTTCCCATCTCTTTTTCTTTCTCTATTTTTTCTAATTTTTCTACCATTAAATTTTTAACAGTATCTATAGCGTGATAAATAACATCATAAATAAATACTTTTACTTTCAACTCTCTTACTATCTCATCAGCATAACTCTCCATATTTGTATGAAAACCAATAATAGGAGCATTTGAAGCTGCAGCTAATTCTATATCTGATTCAGAAATCTGTCCAATTTCAGCACTTATTATATTCACCTCCACTTTTTTTGAAGTAATCTTTTTTATTGCTTCTATCAAAGCTTCTAAAGATCCCTGCATATCTGCTCTAATAATAAGTGGAAGAATCTTTTTCTCCTTTTGTTCTATCATTTTTTCCAATTCTATTTTTTTAGGAAAAACTATTTTTTTTTGCCAATGTTGTTGAGATCTCTCCTTAGCTATCTCTTTTGCTTTCTTTTCATTTTCTACAACAATAAATTCACATCCCGCTTCTGCAAGAGCTGAAAGACCTGTTACTTTAACAGGAATTCCGGGGTTGCATTCTTTTAAAATTTTTCCATTTTGATCATGAATAGTCTTGACTCTTCCCCAATTAGTTCCAAAAACAAAAGAATCAAAAAGTTTTAAAGTACCATTTTGAATTAAAAGAGTAGCAATAGCTCCTAATCCCTTATGCATTTGAGATTCCAAAATAACTCCTCTTGCTCTAAAAAGGGGATTAGCTTTTAATTCTAATATCTCAGATTGAAGAGCTATCATCTCTAAAAGTTCATCAATACCCTCATTTTTCAAAGCTGAACAATTAACTGTTATATTTGTTCCACCCCATGCCTCAGGAACAATTTCATAATCAGCAAGTTGCCTATATACTTTTTCAGGATCATATCCTTGCTTATCTGATTTATTTATAGCAACAATTATAGGAAGGTTTTCAATTTTCGCTTGGTTAATAGATTCAATAGTCTGTTCCCTTACTCCTTCATCTCCTGCTATAACTAACACTACTATATCTGTAACCATAGCTCCTCTTTTCCTCATCTCAGTAAAAGCTTCATGTCCAGGAGTGTCTAAAATTGTTATATCGCCTAATTTTGTTTTCGCTGTAAAAGCACCGATATGTTGGGTAATAGCACCAGCTTCTTGAGACACAACATTAGATTTTCTAATACGATCTATAATGCTTGTCTTTCCATGATCTACATGCCCCATAAAAGTAACAATAGGAGGTCTTGGCATTAAATCTTTTTTTTCGGAACTATCAATCTCTTGTTTGATAGTTTGATCTGTTATTTGAAGTTTTTTTTCTTCTGTTCTATCAATAGATATATCACAACCAAATTCAGATCCCAAAAACTGCACAATAGTTTCATCATCTAAATAATCATTTAAAGTAAGAGTTATACCTTGAGAAAAAAGTTTAGATATTAATTCTGATGCTTTTAACTTCATAAAAGATGCTAAATCTTTAACAGAAATAGGTAGTTTTACATTTAATTTACTAGGTCTAACTATTTCAATTTTTTCTTTTGATTTTTTATGATATATTTTCTTCTTTTTCCACCGCTGATCTTCAGGAATGCAAATACCCATCTTATATCTAGAATCAAATGTTTCTATCTTTTCTGGTTTTTTAATTTTTTTAACTTTTTCAGGTTCTTTTTTTTTCTCTTTTTCTATAACAACTGGTTTTTCAATAATCTTTTTTTCAATAACTTCTTCTTTTTTTTTAGGTTTTTCTTTTTTCTTAGGTTTTATTTCTTTTTTTTCAGAAACAACTTTTTTAACAACTTTTTTTGATTTATCTTTTTTTGGAGAAAGAATGACCGCTTTCTTTTTTGTTTCTACTAACTTTTCCTTAACTTTTTTTGCTTTTTTTTTCTTACCAATAGAAGCTAATTTTATCTTTTCCAATTTCAAAGCTTCAGCTATCTGTGTATTTTTAATATTTAACTTTATTTTTTTAGCCAACTTTTTACCTTTCTAATATTTTTTCCATCAAATTTAAATAATTTATTCCAGGCACTTTCTGTATTAAATCTTTAGAAGAAGCTGACAAGACCTTTTTTATCGTATCAAAACCTGAAGATTTTAATTCTTCTAAAATTAAACTACTAACATTTTTGATTTTATCTATCGGTTCATCCAAAATAGGGTCTTTAGAATCTAACATTTCTGCTATTTGAACAGATATCAACTTTTGATAATCAGAAATTTTTTGTGCTGTGATCTCTTTTCCTATTAATCTAGAAAGAAGTTTAGCATTCATACCCTTTTTCCCAATAATAGCCGGATAGTTTTCTTCGTTAACAACTAAAATAATTTTATCCTCTGTCTCTTTGTATCTAAATATATCTATAGGAGCAACTGCATTTTTTAAAAATTCTATTCTATCTTCAGAAAAGGGAATAACATCTATCTTTTCATTATGCAATTCTCTTATAACATTTTTTATTCTAGTCCCTCTAATACCAACACATGTTCCCACAGGATCTATTTTAGGATCTAATGATCTAACAGCTATTTTTGTTCTATATCCAGGTTCTCTAACTATCTTTTCTATAACAATAATACCTTCTGCTAATTCTGGAATCTCCTGATCAAATAGAGCTGAAACAAACTCTGGATGAGAACGCGATAAAATAACTTCAGCTCCTCCCATATCCGTCTCTCTCACCTCATAAAGCAAAGCTAAAACTTTCTCTCCTACATGATATTTCTCTGTTTTAGGATAATAACTTCCAGGAAGCAAAGCTTCTACCTTTCCTAAATCTACAATAATAGATCTATCTTTAATAAACCTTTTGACAGTACCAGATATTATCTCTTTGACCCTATCTTTATACTCTTCATAAATAACTCCTCTTTCCGCTTCTCTCAATTTCTGAGAAATAATTTGCCTAGCTGTCTGAGCAGCTATCCTTCCAAATTCTTGAGGTGTAATGGATATTTCTAATACTTGACCTACTTGAGATTCAGGATTCAATTTTTGAGCTTCCTTTATCGATATCTCTTCTTTTGGATCTAACACCTTATCTACAACAGTCTTCTGTGTTGTTACATCAATCTCTCCTGTTTTTTCATCGATCTTAACAGATACCTCACCAACATTTTTAATACTTTTTTGTGCTGCTAACATCAAAGAGTTCTCTATTGCAGAGATAATTATCTCTCTTTTTATCCCCTTCTCTCTTTCTAAATATTCAAATATTGCTATCAACTCTTTATTCATAAATTTTCCTATTTTTTTTCTTTTTCCTCTCCAACAATAATATCATCCCTACTATATTCATTATTCTCTATAAGATATTCTTTTATAGAAAGAGAAATTTTTTTATGTTCGGGATCTATGTTTAGAACTTTAGCTTTTATTTCATCATCTATAGATACAAAATTCTCTATTTTTCCAATAGGCTGATCGGATAAATCATTAACATGTATTAAAGCTTCAATCCCATTTTCTAGCTGCACAAAAATACCAAATGCAGCTATCTTTACAACTTTTCCCTTAACGATATCTCCTACATGTATATTCTTCTCTATACCTTCCCATGGGTTAGGGGTTAATTGTTTTACACCTAAATTAATTTTTTGACTATCCTTATCAATAGAAATAACTACTGCCTCAATTGTATCTCCTTTTTTAAATAACTCTGAAGGATGAGATATTTTTTTTATCCAGCTAACATCGGAAATATGTATTAAACCATCTATTCCCGGCTCTAATTCTACAAAAGCTCCATAATTAGTAAGGCTTTTTATCTCCGCCTTTACCTTTTTCCCAACGGGATATTTTTTATCTATATCCTCCCACGGATTCTTTTGGATCTGTTTCATCCCAAAATAGATCTTTCCATAAGTTGTATTAATATCTAACACAACTGCTTCTACCTCATCTCCTATTCTTACTATTTCCCCAGGATCTGTTATACTTTTAGTCCAAGACATTTCCGATACATGTATAAGCCCTTCTACTTCCGGCTCTATCTCTAAAAAAGCTCCATAAGGGACAAGATTTACAATTTTTCCCTTTACATGCATTCCGATAGGATATCTTTTTTCTATATCTTCCCAAGGATTATTTTCTTTTTGTTTAAGGCCCAAAGAAACCCTTCCTTTATCTTTATCAATAGCTAAAACAATAACCTCTAATTCATCTCCCAATTTTAATATTTCGGATGGATGTCTTATTCTTTTCCATGTCATATCAGTAATGTGAAGAAGACCATCAATTCCATCTAAATCTAGAAAAACTCCAAAGTCTGTGATATTTTTAACAACGCCCTTTCTTATATCACCTTCTTTGATGTTTTCTAAAAGTACCGATTTTTTGTTTGCTTTTTCATCTTCTATTAACTCTCTTCTAGATACAACAATATTTTTTCTTTCCGCATTTATCTTTAATATCTTAAAATCAAATGTCTTATCAATAAAATCATCTAAACTCTTTATCTTTTTATTATCTATTTGGGAACCTGGAAGAAATGATTCCACTCCAATATCTACCATCAATCCACCTTTAACTTTTTTTATCACTTTTCCCTTTATAATCGCTCCTTCCTTATAATTAGCTATTATATTCTCCCACTGCTTTAATCTAGAAGCTTTCTCTTTAGATAAAACTATCTGTCCGTCAGCTCCTTCAGCTTTATCTAAAAGAACCTCTATCTCCTTACCTACAACTAGTTCTTCCGGATCTCTGAATTCAGAAACAGGGATTACTCCTTCCGACTTTAATCCAACATCAATAACAGCATATTCCTTAGATATTCCTACAATCCTACCTTTAATAATCTCTCCAACATTCGTAAGTAAAGATGTGCTTTCTAATGGTTTATTTTCTTTTATACCTAAAAGTTTTTTGAATTTCTCTAAATCATCCTCTCTATATTCAACATCATCTAAAATATTTTTACCTTTCCAATCAAAAGATTGTTTTAACATTTTATTTTCTCCAATTTTTCTTAAAAGATAACAGATATAAATCTATAATTGCAACTTGAAAACATTTGCTAAAATATAAATTTTATAAAAAAACTATAATAAGATCTTACAATAAAAAATTTTATTTTATAAGAGGCTTTTTATTTTTAAAATATTTTCTTACCCTGAATTCGCACTATTCTTGTATAAAATAACTTTTTATTCCTTTTATCCACCATAAAAATATATCAAATATCTCTCTAATCACATACCAATGAAATATAGCTTTTATCCCAAAATTTTTATAAATAATAGAAAAAAGTTCTTTTACATATTTCAATATTTTAAATGATATTTTTTGAAGTTCAAAATCTACAATAACCCTTCTACAACAAAGAACTCTTTTTCCTCTTTTATAAATTTTACTTATCATATCAAACCCTTCTAATCCCTTATATCTAATATCAAATCCATTCAACTCTTCTATTACGGATTTTGAAAATATACAATCCTTTAAAAAAATAGGGAACCTTTCTCCCCCAAAAGGGGTAAGAACAAAAGAAACATGAACAATTTCAGGATGAGATAAAACATTTCTTCTTAAAAAGGAAAAACATAAAAGATCTGGAAAATTTTTACTTTCTATTTTTTTTGTTACATAAGAAAGAGAATGTTTACTAAGATATATCTCTCCAGGAAAAAGAAAGTGAAGATATCTTCCTCTAGTTAGTTTTATAGCTTCATTCATAATTTTAGATTTAGTCTCCTCTTTAGTATGTGTAATATTATAAATTTTACCTGTATATTCTTTTAAAATCTGAAAATCATGAGGTGATATATCTTTTAACATAACTATTATTTCATATCTTTTTTCCATCTGATTTAAAATACTTTCAATAGTAAGAGGAGCTAAGTAATGGTTCTTTATATCTAAAATAACAAAAGAGATCAAAACATTATCCATATTATTATTTTGCAAAATATAATAAATCAGGTCAAGATTGAGAAAAAGAATTATTTAATATATCATCTTAAAAAAGGTAAAAAATGAAAAATATAGTATCGCTTTGCAAAAGAAGAGGATTTATCTATCCAGGATCAGAAATATATGGAGGATTTGCAAATACTTATAGTTATGGTCCCTATGGAGTAGAATTAAAAAAAAATATAAAAGATTTATGGTGGCAAATTTTTGTAAGAGAAAAAGAAAATATAGTAGGAATAGATGGTCCTATATTACTTCATCCTAAAACATGGGAAGCTTCAGGACATGTAAAATGTTTTACTGATGCTTTAATAGATTGTAAAAAATGTAAAAACAGATTTAGAGCAGATCAGTTAATAGAAAAAATATTAAACATAAAATCAGAATCTTTAAATTTAAAGTCTATCTCTTCAATTATTAAAGAAAATAAAATAAAATGTCCTAATTGTAATGCATCTGATTTTACTGAAGCTAGACATTTTAATTTAATGTTTCAAATAGAGATGAGTAAAACAGATAATCAAAATGAGATAGCTTATCTTCGTCCAGAAACTGCTCAAGCTATATTTCTTGAATATAAAAATATATTAGATTCTATGAGGATCAAAATTCCTTTTGGTATAGCTCAAATAGGAAAAGCATTTAGAAATGAGATAACCCCTGGGAATTTTATTTTTAGGACTATTGAATTTGAGCAGATGGAAATAGAATATTTTATCAAAGAAAAAGAGTGGAAAAAAACTTTTGAATATTGGTTAGAAGAGATGTTAAATTGGTGCAAAGAAATAGGATTAAACTCCAATAAAATAGAGACACATGAACATAAAAAAGAAGAGTTGTCTCATTATTCTAAAAAAACAGTTGATATAATTTTTGATTTTCCATTTGGAAAATCTGAACTTTATGGACTTGCTTATAGAACAGATTTTGATTTAAAACAACATGCTCAATATTCCAAATCAAAGCAAGAATATATAGATCAAGAAACAAAAGAAAAATTTATTCCCCATGTAATAGAACCTACATTTGGATTAGATAGAACAATATTAGCAATTTTATCCAATAGTTTCGAAGAAGAAACATTAGAAAATGGTGAAAAAAGAACAATACTCCATCTATCTCCTAAAATAGCTCCAGTAAAAGCAGCTGTTTTTCCTCTTATGAAAAAACAAGAGTTAATATCTAAATCCTTAAAAATATATGAAAACATAAAAAAAAGATGGAATACAGAATATGATGAAAATGGAGCTATAGGAAAAAGATATAGAAGACAAGATGAAATAGGAACTCCTTTCTGCATAACAATAGATTATGAAACATTAGAAAATGACACAGTAACCATAAGAGAAAGAGATACTATGAAACAAAAAAGAGTAAAAATCGATTATATAAAAAATAATTTAGAAAATTTTTTAAAAATTTTCTAAAGATCCTTGATTAGGAAAAATGATTTTAGGTTTCTTATTTTTTATATCATCAAACCTTTTAGCTAGCATAAGTACTTCTTTCTCATCTAAATTACCCTTTTGTATTTCTTTTCTTATATTTTCTCTTTCCTCTATCCAATTCCTCTCTAATAATTTATTTAAAGATTCTAAAAATCCCAATTCCGCTTTTTCTCTATTCACCTTTTTTTGAAGTATTTCAGATAAAAAAAGTTGCTCTTCAGTATCTTCTAAATTCATTGCTAAAGAAAGGATATCTATCTTTTTTTCTTTTTTAAAGATCTCCAAACATTTTTTAAACAATCTTTTAGAAAGATCTATCTTTAAATCTTCCTCCTTTAAATTTAACTTAATTATATCAAAAAACCTACTTCCATCTCCTAATAAAATAAGCCATCTCAAAAGATCTTTTTCAATAACTCTATCTGGATCAACATTCTCAACATGTACACTTTCACTTTTTTTTATATAAAAATTAGGATTATCCATATCATTTTCAATAACAGATATAGGTATATTGCTAAGAGAAGAAAGTTTTTTAAGACTTTCATGAACCATCAAAGGATCTTCCCAAGATTTTATCATCTCACTTATAGATTTAACAACCCTATTTTTTGCAGCAGGTGAATCTATATTTATCTCTTTAAATCTCTCATCCACTAAAAATTTTAAATAATCTTTCGCATTTTTTAAAAGAGCAATAAATTTTTCAGGTCCTTTTTCTTTTATATAAGTATCAGGATCTTTTTCATCATCAATAGAAACAACAAATACTTCAACAGATACTCTTTGAAAGATCTCTCCTATTTTTATGGAAGCCTCTCTTCCTGCTTTATCTCCATCTAATGCTAAATAAATCTTATTTACTCCCAATTTTAAAAGCTCTTTTGCATGAACCTCTCCAAAAGCAGTACCCTGTCCAGCAACAGCAATAGAGATACCTTCATATATTAATCTAAGTGCATCAAATTGACCTTCAACAATTATAGCTCTCTTTTCTTTTATTATCTTTTTTCTAGAATAACTTAATCCAAACAAAACATAAGATTTTTTAAAAAGAGAAGTATCTGGAGTATTAATATATTTAGGACCAAAGGAATCCTCTTTATATTTTCTTGCAGAAAATCCAATAACATCCTCATTTTTATCTTTTATAGGAATCATTATTCTATCAGAAAAAAAATCTATTTTTTTACCATTTAAGTTTTTAATCAACCCTGCTTCTTCTAAAAGATCCATCCTCACATTTTGTTCTTTCATAGCTTTTTGAAATAGATAAGATTTAGGAGCATATCCTATATAAAATGTTTTAATAAAATCTAAAGTTATTCCTCTTTTATAAAGATAACAAAGAGCCTCTTTACCCTCTTTTGTATGGATAAGCATAAAATAAAAAAATTGCATAGCTTTAAAAAGAGTCTCTTTTAAAATATTTTTATTAGAATGAAATTCTCCCTTTTTTTCTTCTAAAACAACATTAAATCTATCAGCTAACATTTCAACTGCTTCCATAAAAGATAATTTTTGAAAACTCATTAAAAATTCTATTGCATCACCATGAGCTCCGCATCCAAAACAATGGTAATGAGAATCTCCTCTTTGTATTATAAAAGAGGGAGTTTTTTCATTATGAAAAGGACATAACCCTTTAAAAAAAGCTCCTGATTTTTTTAAATCTACGTAAGAAGAAACAATCTCTACTAAATCTATGTTTTGTTTTAAATTTTCTAAACTTTCTTTTGAAAAAATCTTCATCTTCTCTTTTTTTTAATATTATATTTTTTTGTTTTAAAAAGATAAAAACTTTTTATTGTTTTTTATACTTTATAAAAACAGAACTAAATAAAATAATAATAGGAATAATCTCAAGTCTTCCTATCCACATTAAAAAAATAAAAATAGATTTTTGAAAAATAGAAAGTGTAACATTTACAATACCTGTAGACATACCAACATTTCCTAAAGCTGAAGCAATATCAAATAAAACATTTATAGGTTTAACTTCTGGCATCTGTAACATCAATAAAAACCAAAATAATACTATAAAAAATATCCATAATGAAAAAAGAACATTTGCTGAATATAATCTAGATGTTTTTTCACTTTTAGGCAGACTTATATCTGCTATCTCTTTTTCATGAACAACTGTTTCTTTCATCTCTTTTATTAAATATTTTTTAGTTATTGCAACTTTTTTTAATCTTAAAAAAATTCCTGAAAATAAACTAATAAGCCTTCTTATTTTAAATCCTCCGGAAGTAGATCCTGAAGCTCCTCCAATTATCATTCCAAAAATTAAAAAAAGTTTAACAGAGGGCAATAAATTTAAAACTTTCAAATTAGTAAATCCACAAGTAGAAAGTGATGAGATCCATTGAAAAAAAGAAGAATTTACACCTATATCCATTCTAAATATCTTATCGAAAAATACTAAAAATAATCCCCCTATAACAAAAAGAATATAAAGCAAAAGATGCTGTTTATTTTTTATAAAATCTATAAATTTTCTCTCCTTCAACATTCTATAATGAAAAGCAAAACTAGTGCTTCCCACAACCATTGCAAAGATAGCTACTATCTGTGATGAAACCCCATATTTAGCAATGCTTGTATTAGAAATAGAAAATCCTCCTGTTGCAATACCTGTCATTGCATGGTTAATAGAATCCCAAATAGGCATTTTAGTAATAAAAAATAAAAAAAAGATAAAAACAGTATATGCTAAATAAACAAAATATAGTTTTTGAGCTGTATGAGCTATATTTTTATCTAATTGTTCATATTTACCTTCAGCATAATAAAGGCAATATTCCTCCTTTCTAGGTTCTACAATAGATATGATAAATATTATTAATCCCATTCCTCCTAACCATGATTGAAGAGATCGCCACCATTGAAGTACATGCGGTAAATTTTCAGGAAATTTGATCATAGTAAGCCCTGTACTAGTAAATCCTGAAAATGATTCAAAAAGAGAATTGATAAAAGAGGTAAAAACCTTAGCACTTAAAAATTCGCTAGGAGAGTTTTTTCCTATAAAAAAATATACTAAAGCTCCAAAAAATGAAGCAACGACCCATCCTACAGCTGCAATAACCATTGCATCTCTAACACTCATAATACCTGAATCTTTTCTAAATATTTGAAAAAGAAGATGCGCAAACAAAAAAAATACTGCAAAGCAGACAAAAAAAGAGGGAATAGCAAAATATTCTTTAAAAATAATTGCAACAAAAATAGAAAACAAAGACATAAAAGCTGGGATATGCAAGATAATTCCAATATTTAAAAAAATCTTTTTTAAATTAATTTTTGAATTATCAAGCATATATTCTCTTTCTATTAATAATTCTGATTTTTTACAAGTTTACATAAAAATTTTCTTAAAATTAAGAACTAGGCATACTACATTCCAAAATTAACTAGTTTTGATGTCAAAAAATAAATTAATTTAATTTTTTGATAATTTAGAGAGTAGCATATTTCTAAAATTTTCCATTATCCCTAAAACCCCTTTATGGTCACTTTATTAAACATCTGATTTCTAAAGAGTTGCTGTTAAATTAAAGATTTAACTCTTATTAGATATAGTTTTATTAAAAATAAATTGTTTTTTTATTTAAAATTTTTTAAAATAAATATAAAAAATGCGCAACAATCAAATTAATTTAGAATTAATTAATTATTTTAAGCAACAATCAATAAACTCCAGCAGTTTGCTTTTTTCAGCATGCGAAAGAGGAAATTTAAAAACAGTAAGAGAGATTCTTAACAATCCATATATTGATCCAAATGTACAAGAAGTCAAAGATAATATTTATTACACTCCTCTTATCATAGCATGCCAAATAGGTTATTTAGAAATAGTAAAAGAATTATTAAAGCATCCTAAAATTAAACAAATTAAAACAAAAAATTGCGCTGCTCCTATTGTACATGCATGTGCTCAAGGTCATTTAGAAGTAGTAAAAGAACTTCTCAGGCATCACGATCATGAAGTTACTATGGGTAAGTATGCAGAGGGTACGAAGGAAAAATACATTTATGATATTCATCACTTATCATTCGCATTGGAAGCAATCGTTAAGTCTAACAATCCCAAAAATAAAAAGTTAGAAATAGCAAAACAAATTCTTAAAAACCCAAATAGAGAATTGGACTTGCATACTACTGACATTCTATTTTTTGCATGCTATCAGAAAGATATAGAAATGGTGAAAGAGTTATTAAAACAGCCAGAAATTAATCCAAATTGGTCTTCTTCTCCTATTCCTATTCTTAATCCTTTATTAAGAGCTATTGACGACAATAATTTAGAAATAGTAAAAGAACTATTAAAACATCCAAAAATTAATCCAAATTACTCTTATGATGCTTATACTCCTTTAATACACGCTATTAACGACAATAATTTAGAAATAGTAAAAGAGCTATTAAAGCATCCAAAAATTAATCCAAATTGGTCTTATACTGTTTATACTCCTTTAACACACGCTATTAAAGACAATAATTTAGTAATAGTAAAAGAGCTATTAAAGCATCCAAAAATTAATGTTAATAATGTTAATATAGAAAAATATGCTTCTTTAAATATTTCTATTCGCAAATATATAATTTCTTATTATTCTAATGATAATAAAAAAATAATAAACACTGAATGCAAAATAATAAAAGAACTGCTACCATACTCAAATATTATTGCTAATAATAAAATATTAGAGCTATTATTAAAACATATTTTAACTAAGCACGTTATTGAAGATAATAATGATGATAATGACTTAAAATCTTTAGCTATTTATGTGGCAAAGTATCTTATAAATCATAAATGCACAACTATTCCTCCAGATCTTTTATTAAATGTAACCGATCCCAATCAAAAAATTAAGGAAAAAATTAAAAATCTTATTTTTAAAACAAAACAAGAAAAGCAATTTTCTGATGTAAAAATAATTATAAATTCATAAAAAATACTTTAAAAATATCCTGCCCCTTAATTATAATTTATTTATTTTTTATTACTCTGTAATTAACAAAGATAAAATTAATTTGATAAAAAATTTTTTAAAAAACATTATTTTATCCTTGAATTTTGAAAAATCTACAAGATAAAATATAAATCATGAATGAAAAAACCACGCCAATGATGGAACAATGGTTCCTATGCAAAAAAAAAGCTAAAAAAGCTCTTTTATTTTTTAGACTCGGAGATTTTTATGAGGCTTTTTATGAGGATGCAAAAATAATCTCCAAGGAGATAAATCTTACTCTAACCAAAAGACAAAATATTCCTATGTGTGGAGTACCCATCCACACCTTTGAAAACTATTTAGATAAATTATTAGAGAAGGGATACAAGATAGCAATAGCAGAACAGATGGAAGATCCTAAAACAAAAAAGGGATTAGTAAAACGAGAGGTAACTAGAATCATAACTCCTGGAACATTAATAAATTCTTCTTTAATAGATGATAAATCAAATAACTTTTTTATATCTATATCTCAAATAGGTTATATATTTGGTCTTGCTATCTTAGATATATCCACATCGGAATTTAAAATTCTAGAATTAAAAGAAAAAAAAGAATTAAAAAATGAACTTTTCAAGTTAAAACCAAAAGAAATTTTAATATCAGAAAAATTTTCTAAAGAATATAAACAGTTTTTTGAAGAGATCTCATATTCTTTCAAATTTATAATCAACGCAAAAGAAAACTGGCATTTTGATTATAAACATTGTTATGAAAGCTTACTCTTCCATTTTAATGTACACTCATTAAATTGTTTTGGTCTTAAAGAAGAGAATATAGCTTCAATAAATGCTGCAGGAGCTTTAATAAACTATTTAAAAGAAGAGCTTGCTTTAAAGTTAGATCATATTAAAAAAATCAAAAAAGAACAATTATCCTATATGTCTATAGACCATGTCTGTTTTAGTAGTTTAGAGATAACAGACTCTCCATCAAATTCCAAAACACTTTTAAATGTTATAGATTATACCTTAACTCCTATGGGAGGAAGGCTTTTAAAAGATTGGATAAAACATCCTCTTATAGACATAAAAAAAATAGAAAATAGATTAGATGCAATAGAAGAATTTATAAGATTCGATAAAAAAATAGATTCATATCTAGATAATATAAAGGATTTAGAAAGGATAATGATGAGGATAAAAAGCAATTTCTCCAACCCTAAAGATTTAATAATGTTAAAATATTCCTTAGAAAACATACACCCTCTTAAATCTATCCTATCATCCTTAAGTTCTTCTTTTATAAAAAATTCTCTTTCTAATTTAAACGATTTTTTTGATTTAATAAATATAATAAAAAAATCCATCTCTGATAATCCTCCTTTCAGAGTCTCTGACACTGGAGTTATAAAAGATGGGTATAATAAAGATTTAGATGAACTTAGAAAGATAAAAAATAACAGTAAATTATGGTTAATAAATTATCAAAAAAAGTTAAGAGATGAATTAAAAATAAAAACATTAAAAGTAGGATTCAACAAAATATTTGGTTATTACATCGAAGTAAGCAAAAGTTATAAAAATGAAATGCCTTCTGATTTTCAAAGAAAGCAAACTCTTGTCAATTCAGAAAGATTCATATCAAATAAATTAAAAGATTTTGAACATAAAATATTATCTTCCGATGAAAGTATAAAAGCTTTAGAAAATTTTCTTTATAATGATGTTAGACAAAAAGTATCAGAATATTATGATGAAGTATTAGAATCTGCTTATTCCATAGCTAAAATAGATTTAATCTATTCTCTTTCAAAATTATCCAAAAGAAAAAAATATTGCCGTCCTAAAATAAATAAAGAAAATAGACTAAAAATAAAAAGTGGAAGACATCCAATAATAGAAACAACTTCAAACAATTTTATACCTAATGATACTTATATGGATAAAGAAAATATACAAATAATAATAACAGGACCTAATATGGCTGGAAAATCTACATATATTAGGCAAGTAGCTTTAATTACAATTCTAGCTCAAATGGGTTCTTTTGTCCCAGCAAAAGATGCTGACATATCAATAGTAGATAAAATATTTTCTAGGATAGGAGCTAGTGATGATTTATCAAGAGGTCAATCTACTTTTATGGTTGAGATGTCAGAGACTGCAAATATTTTGAATAATGCAACAGAGAACTCTTTAGTAATATTAGATGAAATAGGAAGAGGAACAAGCACCTACGATGGAATATCCATAGCATGGGCTGTCTCGGAATCCTTATTTGCCAAAAAAACAAAAACTCTTTTTGCTACACATTATTGGGAACTTACAGAATTAGAAGAAAAAATTCCATTCATTAAAAATTATACTATATCTATAAAAAAAACACCTCAAGGTATTATATTTTTAAGAAAAATAAAAAAAGGTACAAGTAATAAAAGTTTTGGAATAGAAGTAGCAAAATTAGCTGGCATTCCTTTTAATGTTATAAAAAGAGCTGAAAAAATTTTATCTAAATTAGAAAAAAAAGGTGAAAATACATATTTTAACAAGGAAAGATATCCTCTTTTCTCATATATAGAATCACCTATAATAGAAGAGATAAAAAAATTAGATTTAAATTCTATTACTCCTTTAGAAGCTTTAAAAAAGTTATTCGATCTACATAAAAAAGTTTTAAAATAATGATAAAAAAAAATTTTCCTCAAAAGCCTGGTGTATATCTTATGAAAGACTCTTCAGGAAAGATATTATATATAGGCAAAGCAAAAAATTTAAAATTTAGAATAAAACAACATTTTTCTTCTAACTCTTCTAATATTTTAAAAGAAAAAATAAAAAAAATAGATATAATAGTTGTAAACAGTGAAAAAGAAGCTTTAATATTAGAAAATAATTTAATAAAAAAGATAAAACCAAAACATAACATTTTATTAAAAGATGATAAAACATTTATTAAATTAATAATCACCAAGGAAAAATGGCCAAAAATATCTATTATTCGAAAAAAAGAAAACAAAAATAAATTTTTTGGTCCTTATCCCTATTTAAAAGAAATAGATCTATTATTTCCTATTCGAAGATGTTCTGACCATGAATTTAAAAATAGAAAAAGAGCTTGTATTTTATATGATATGAAAAAATGTCCTGCTCCCTGTGTAGGTAAATGTACTCATGAAGAGTATATGGAAAATATTAAATTAGCTATCTCCTTTTTAAAAGGAGAAAACAAAAAAATTATTACAGAATTAAATAAAAAAATGGCATTTTACTCTAAAAATCTTTTTTTTGAAAAAGCAGATGAAATATTAAAAAAAATAAAAAAAATAAAAGATATTCAAGAAAATCAATATGTAGAGAATTTAAAAACTAAAGAATCTGATATCATAGGAATATTTAAAGTAAATAATAATGTATCTATACATATTTTAATCATAAAAAATAACAGTTTAATTGGATCAAAAAATTTTAATTTTAATAAAATTTTTTCTGATGAAAAAACAATTTTAGAAAATTTCTTATTACAAAATTATACAGATCCTCAATCTACACCTAAATCCATTATAATACCTTTTAATCTTCCTAACAAAAAAGAGATAGAAGAGATAATTTATTCCAAGTTAAATAAAAAACCAAAAATTTTATATCCTAAAATAGGAGAGAAAAAAAAGTTATTAGAATTAGCCAATAAAAATGCAAAAGTTTCATTTGAAAAAGAAGAAAATTTACTTTTAGATATAAAAAATATATTAAAATTAAACTATTTTCCAAAAATTATAAAATGTTTTGATATCTCTAATATTTATAAAAACTATGTAGCAGGAATGACAACTTTTATAAATGGAAAAAAGGAAAAGAAAAAACAAAAGATTTTTAAAATAAAAAAACATTGCTCTTCAGATCTATCTGCTTTAAAAGAAGTTTTATTTAGACATCTTTCAAAAAATCCTAATCCTTGCAACCTTATAATTGTTGATGGAGGTAAACAACATCTTAATATAGCTTTAAAAGTTTTAAAAGAACTATCTATTACAACAATAGATGTTATAGCTATAACTAAACAAAAATCTCTACATACAAAAGGACTAACAGAAGAAAAAATATTTATTCCATCAGAAAAAGATCCTATTTTAATAGCTCCCAACTCTTCTGTTTTATTTTTGCTTCAAAGAATAAGAGATGAAGCTCACAGGATAGCTATCTCTTTTTTAAGAAAAACAATAAAAAAAACAATGAACAGAAGTATTTTAGATAATATTAAAGGTATTGGACCTAAAAAGAAAAAAAATCTTTTAAAACATTTCAAAAGCATAAAAAACATAAAAAAAGCTTCTTTAGAAGAATTAACAACAATAAAAGATATATCGATAAAAGATGCTCAAAATGTAATAAAAAATACTTCTGGGATCGTTGAAACCTGAAATTTCAACTAATATTTTATGTAATTTTTAAATTTAGAGAAATTTTTCTGATTTTTTTTTATGTTAAAGATTTTTTCGTTAAATTTTTTTATGAATTAAAGTAAGTTATTTTGCACTAGATTGATAAATTTTGTTGTTGCAAGCTAAAATTTTTCAACTAGTGCATAAGTTTTCTTTTAAACAAACTAATCTTTTTAAATTAAAGCAAATAGCATCCATAAATGCAGAAAATTGATTTTTTACTACTCCAATGTATCTTGTTCTTTTTCTTTCATGAGCAAAGACTCTTTCATAAGGACTTCTAAGTTTTTTACGCCATTTGTCTAAATCTTTATTTTTAGATCTCATGTTATTTTTTTTAATAGCAGCTAAATGACAACTATTATATTTAGCTATATTTTCTGCTGTTGAACTGCAATATCCCTTATCGGCATATATTGCTCCTTGAGAGGGACATATCAACTTTAATCCCTTCGAATCCGGGACATTAGCAGGAGTAATTGCTACCCTATTTATTAAGCCACTTTGCATATCAACTAAAACATGTTTTTTATATCCATACCAATATTTGTTTTTTCCCTTGCATCCAATGCGAGCTTCTTTATCATGACCAACTTTGGGAAGAATTTCATTATTGAGTTTTTCATACTTACTTTTTAGAGCTTTATCTTTTTCTTTCCATAAATTAGCCTTAGATATTAAATGTGAAGCATCTGCAAAATTAAACACCTCGCTAATATATCCCTGGGACTTAAGCTGATCTCGTAACCCTTGAAATATCTCCGATAGTCTTGATGAGATATTATCAAAAGTTGTGTTTTAAAGGTTGAAAAAGAAGAGTATTCATCCTAAGATTTTAAATTAACAAAAAAACAAAAGGAGAATACTCATGAAAAATAACATGATTACAAATTTTGACAATAAAAGTCTAAATAATTCTAATCCTTTAGAAGAAATTTTAAGAGAAGGG
>Ga0111177_107_pt1 | contig 33009 bp, 38 predicted proteins | sample DeeMarSWOR324_28_FD_80230 | JGI IMG/M metagenome (GOLD analysis project Ga0111177, IMG submission 80230) | Chlamydiae bacterium SM23_39
AAGGGGCATCTTCTCTTGGGCTAGATATTGTAAGACCTGATTCTTCAGGCGAATATTGTTTGAATCCAGAATCCAACTGACTTTAGTCGTTGGAGTATGTCAAGACTATTTGCCAGCAAATGTAACAAAATTGTGGCATTTTTTTTTAATGTTCTCTCCTTCTGCAGAAGAAAAATCTTCTGTTTAAGGATTTATATCTTCTGCTTCTAAATATGACTATTTTTCCCTCAATCGTTCTAAAACGTGATGAGGATTATTAACTGGATTCATTTTTCCTTTTTAATTTTAAATATTGGCAAATCACTTCTTTTTTGTTAAAGAATTTTTTAATAACAAGCTTTTATCTAGACATAATCATTTCTTTTTAAGTATTATGAAACATAAATAATAAAAGATAAAATGAAAAAACAAAAAAGATGGAAGCTATTTGTTGTTATTGCAGTTGTTGCATTAACAATATATAATATCCTTCCTACAGTATTTTATTATTCTAAACCTTTAAAAAAAGAGATAGATGAAAAAAAAGCAGAAAAGATAGCGACAGATATTGTTAAAAGAGTTAATTTTTTAGAAAAAGAATCTGAAGAGTGGATAAGATCTTTTGCAAAGCTTTTAAAAGTATCTATTAAATCTATAAAGATAGATTTAGAAAATATTCCGGATCAATTTATAGTAGAATTTTCTTCTAAAGAGGGAGCTGATAAATTTAAAAAATTTTTACCTCGTGCTGGCTCTTTAATTTCTTTTGCTCCTGCTCAATTAGACCTCTCTTCCTATCAATTAGAAGAACCGAAGAAGGTGGCTGTCCAAAGGAAAATACCTATCCATTTCGATGAAAAAAATGTTAATAAATTTTTTAAATTTTCTTATAAGTCGGATAAAAATATTCCATCTTCTTTATACCGCAAATTTGTTTTTGATAGAGTCGCAGAAATAGGGGTATGCTTAGGAGGTGTTAGCGATACCTCTAATAAAGTTTTAAAAGCTTTAGAAAATAGAGGTAGTAAAGAATCTTTTTATATAGTGCAAATTTTAGCTAATGAAATTTTAAGGTATGTGGAAATCTTTGGAGAGATGTCTCCTATTACTGATAGATATTTTTCTTCTTTTACTAGAACCTCTTTTTCTAAAGGCAAAGAGCTTATTTCTGATTTGATAAAATTATTTTCAGATGCAAGAGATAATTTAAAATTAGAAAAAAAAGAGATAAAACAGAAAGAAGCTTTAAATATTTTAGAAAAAAAAGAGATTGTTTTAATAAAAGCAGAAAATATTTTAAGAAAATATATTAATAAATTTTCTAGTGGATCTACTCCTTTTAATTATGAATTTTTATATATTAATTTACAAAAACAGGATCCTAAGAAAACATCTTTCATAGATTTAGGAATAAAGAATCCGATAATAAAGAAAATTGAAATAGACTGGGAAAAGGATAAGATCTTTTTAAAATTGCATGAAGATGTTTTAGATTTTAAAGAAAATACCTCTCCTTTTTTAAAAGAAAAATTTGATCAAATAATTATAAATGAGATAGCAAAGATAAATAATAAAACTGATGAAAAGATATCTTTTTTAAAAAATGAATTTGTTATAAATATTAATACCCTTCCAAATTTAAAAAGTTTTTTAATTTTAAAATTAAAAGATATAGCTAAAATTCAAAAAGATCAGATAAAAAGAATAATAGAAAATAAATTTCATCCTGCTAACGAAGAACTTTTATTACAAAATTATCCTATTTATGATTATCAATCTTATCTTCTTCTTCCTCCACATAAAAAAAAGCTTTGCTTTGTTATTTTTTCTCCACTTATCCATACTAAGACTGTTCCATTAGGATTAAAAGCTAATTCTATTTACGTGATAGCTAAAGGATTAGATAGGATTCAACAAAAATATATAAATGCTCCTGATTCTAAAAATGCTTTAACATTTGTTGAGGATTTTAAAGATTTAAAAAATATTTTAAAAGAGCATGGCTATATAGGATATCCAGGTAGTTTTTTATCTCTTCCTTCTGAATTTCAAGAAGATTATATTTTTGAAAAGGATGATTATTATCAAACTATTTTAAAAGCTACAAGAGAAGATTTTTATGTGTTGGGATCAAAAAAATTTGCAATGTTGGAATTTTCTGATTTAGAAAAAAGAATTTTGACGATAAATAAAATTGAAACTTCTATGCATGAAGATCTCTTAAAATGGAAAGATGAATATTTGATGGCTAAAACAAGTGATAGCTTATATGGTAGATATGATTCTCCTCCACCAACAAAAAATATTTTTTTAAATAATTTCAATTTGAGTTTTAAAAAATATTTTAGAGGAGATGAAAGAAAAATATTACATTGGGGATTAGATCTTTCAGGAGGAAAAACAGTACAATTAGAACTTAGAGATCAAAATAATAAGATTGTTAAAGATGAAGCTTCTTTAAAACAGGGAAAGGATGAGCTTTTTTCTCGTGTTAATAAGATGGGGGTATCAGATGTTAAAATAAGAACAATAGATTCCTATATCACTTTAGATTTTCCTGGAGCTCAAAATATATCTGCTGCAGAACTTGTAAAAGCATCTTCTATGTATTTTCATGTGGTTAATGAAAAATTTTCTAATAACCCTTATCTTAAAGAACATGTAGATCAGTTTCTACAAGAAGTTTGGAATGAAGCTATTATTACAAATAAAAAGGATATAGATGGAATTAATGCTATAGCAAGAAGACATCTATATGGAGATAGTTTAGATATTCAATCTGCTAATCCTTTAACAACTGCTGGAAAGATTTTATATGATAATGGGTTGAGATTAGCTTTAAAAGATCAAAAAGTAAGTAGTGAATTAGATTCTACTTTTTCTAAGATAGCTATCTTTAGAGATCAAAATTATAAAAAATGGGAACAACAGATTAATCCTTTAATAATTGTTTTTAATAACTATTCTTTAGAGGGAACAAATTTGAAAAATATAAGAGCTTCCTATGATCCTTCTAAAGGAAATTTTTTAAGTTTTGAAATTAAAGGACCTTCTAGAAAATCTTTGTATGCTTGGACCTCTTTTTATTCAAAAGAGAGTGTTTTGAAAAATGATTTAAAAAATTTTTCTAATAAAAGAGGATGGCGAATGGCTGTCATTTTAAATGACAGTGTTATAAGTGCTCCTGCTTTGGAATCTCCTCTTAGCAATAGTGCTGTAATTACTGGGTCTTTTACTGCAAGAGAGATAAATAAACTTACTGCTGATTTAAAAGCTGGGTCTATGACATTTACCCCTTATATATTATCTGAAAAAAATATAAGCCCAGATTTAGGTAAAAGTGAAAGAACAAGAGGTATTGTTGCTACAATTTTGGCTCTTATGATAATAATAATTGCAATTATTAGTTATTATAAATTTTCAGGAGTTGTTGCTTCTTTTTGTCTGATTTTAAATCTCTTAATAATATGGGCAGTATTACAAAATATACAAGCTACTTTAACTTTAGCAAGCATTGCTGGAGTTATTTTAAGTATTGGTATGGCAGTAGATGCTAATGTTCTTATATTTGAAAGGATCAAAGAAGAGTTTTCAATGTCTGGTAAAATAATATCTGCGGTTTTATCAGGATATAAAAAAGCATATAGCGCTATCTTAGATTCAAATGTTACTACAATAATAGCAGCTTTAATTTTATTACATTTTGATTCGGGTCCTATAAAAGGTTTTGCTTTAACTTTAATAATAGGAATTGTTGCTTCTATGTTTTCCGCTCTTTTTTTAACAAAATATTTTTTTACTAGATGGATTTGGAAAAATCCAGATAAAAAATTGAATATGATGAATTTGATAAAATCAACTAACTTTGATTTTTTAAAAAACTCTAAAATTGTTATTATTATTTCTATTTTTATTATTTTAATTGGTAGCTTAACAGTGAAAAAATCTCTTTTGTCTATGGATTTTACTGGAGGATTTTCTTTAGATGTTCAGTTAGAAGAGATGCAAAATAAAAATTATAAAGAATTAGTTAAAAAAGCACTTTTGGCAAACGGAGCTTCTGTTAAAGATTTTCAAATTCAAGAGTTAAATTCTGAAAGAAATCTAAGAATTTTAATTGGTAGGTCGATGGAATTAAAAGGAAAACCTTTTTATAATCTTCCATTGGAGATTAAAAAGGATAATATAGAATATCCTTTTGAAAATAATCCTAGAATAAGTTGGATTGTAAAAGCAATAAATAAAGCAGGAATAAATATATCTCCTAAAGAATTAAAAAATTTAGATCAATCATGGACTTCGATGAGTGGACAGATGTCTGATACTATGAGAAATAATGCAATTATAGCTCTTACATTAGCTATTTTTGCTATTCTTATATATCTAACATTTCGTTTTGAATTTAAATTTGCTATAAGTGCTATGATATGTCTAATACATGATGTTTTGATAACATTAGCTTCTATTTCTATCCTTCATTTTTTTGGAGTTAATATTCAAATAGACCTAACTTCAATTGCAGCTATGATGACTATCATAGGATATTCTTTAAATGATACTATTATTATTTTTGATAGAATAAGAGAAGATATGAAAATAATGAGAAGATCTCCCTATAGAGATATTATAAATCATGCTTTAAATATAACTCTTTCTAGAACATCTATAACTTCTGTTACTACACTTTTAGTGGTCTTAACATTAGCATTAATAGGTGGGAAGGCTATCTTCGGATTTTCTCTTATTATGATTTTGGGAGTGATTTATGGTACTCTGTCTTCATTGTTTATAGCATCACCTATGATGTTATTTTTTCAAAAAAGAGAAAAAGAATTTCTAGTTAATGAAGATTAAGTTGTTCATTTTTAAAATTTTTAATAAAAAATAGAAAATTAAAGTGATTTCTTGTTAAGATTTTAAAAAACAATAAGGAAACAATGATAAAAAAATCTTATGAAAAAGAGCAAGAAATTCTTTGGATGTATCCAAAAAATGATCCTGTTTTTTTAAAAAAAATTATTGATGAATTTAATATACATCCAGTTACTGCTCAGATATTAATATCTAGGGGATTTAATTCTTTAGAAGATATTCATGATCATCTTTATGCAAAACTTCCAAATTTATATGATCCCTATCTTTTTAAAGATATGGATAAGGCAGTAGAAAGAATTATCCATGCTATAAAAAATAAAGAAGGTATACTTATTTATGGAGATAATGATGTTGATGGTATGACAGCAACAGCTCTTTTAAGCGAGTTTTTAGCTTATATAAATGCTGATGTATTTTATTTTATACCTAATGCCAATATGCAAAGAAAAAATGTGATGAAAGAAGTTTTGAAATATGCATTAAAAAAAAGATGTTCTCTTATAATAACTGTTGACTGTGGAATAACATCAGCAGATGAGATAGAATATGCTATAAAGAATAAGGTAGATGTAATAGTTACGGATCATCATGAGCCGATTTCTAAAATACCTAATTGTATTGCTACTTTAAATCCTAAGTTGTTAAATAATACCTATCCTAATAGAGATATAACAGGAGTGGGAGTTGCTTTTAAATTAGCTCATGCAATTACTGATTATCTCATTAAAAAAAAACAGATTAACAAAAGTAAAATAGATTTAAAACTTTATTTAGATCTGGTGGCATTAGGAACAATTGCTGATATGGGAGTCCTTTTAGGTGAGAATCGTATTTTTATAAGATATGGTATTGAACAGCTAAAAAAAACGCAGAGGATAGGACTTTTAAAACTTTTTCATATATGTGAAATATCAAAAAATGATTTAACACCTATTGATATTGCAGCTAAAGTAGCTCCTAGATTAAATAGCTTAGGAAGAATAGCTGATCCTTCAAAAGGAGTGAAGTTGCTTTTAGTAAGAGATGAACAAACAGCTTCCTCTTTAGCAGAGGAGTTGGATTTATATAATATAAAAAGACAAAAGATTGAGCGATTAGCATCTGAAGATATAGATATTTATATTAAAAAAAATCCTAAGATTTTAGAGAATAAAGCTATAGTTCTTTGTTCAAATAAATGGCATCCAGGTATAATTCCTATTATTACTGCAAGGATTGCAAAACAATATAATCGTCCTACCATGTTGATAGCTATTGAAAGAAACATAGGTAAAGGATCTTTAAGAACTATTCCTGAATTTCCTATTTTGTCAGTGTTAAAAAAAAAGGAGGATTTAATCATTAATTTTGGAGGACATGATTATGCTGCTGGGCTTACCATTTTAGAAGAAAATATACCTAAGTTAAAAAAGTTTTTTATATCTTATGCTAATAGAGTTTTGAAAGATAGAGATGTGATTTCTAAATTATATTTAGATGCAGCTATTAATTTTAAAGATTTAACTTTCGATTTTATGGAATCAGTAAAGCTTTTAGAACCATTTGGAACTGAGAACCCTCCTCCTATATTGTATTGCGATGCTTATCAAAGTTGGAAACCAAAAATAGTAGGAAAGATCCATTTAAAATTTTATTTAGTTCAAAATGATAGAAGCTTAGAAGGTATAGGTTTTGGGATGGGTTATAGGAGACATCTGCTTATAAAAAAAGATGTTAAATTGAAGATAGCATTTATACCTCAGATAAATACTTTTTTAAATAAATCAAGTATTCAATTACAAATTAAGGATTTTAAAGTTTTTTAATTAAATGAATTTTGATTAAAATCTTGAGCTTGATTTATCATTTTATTATAAAGAAAAAAAGGTTAGATATGAAAAAATGGGAAAGATTTTTTTTGTTTTTTGGTAGGATCTCTCTTGCTTTAGTTTTTATTATGTTATCAATAAATAGAATATTGAATTGGGAAGAGAGTGAAAGAATTCTTTTAGCTGCATTTGGAGATTGGTTAAGTTTTTTTAATAATGCTTTTATGCAAAGAACAATCTCTTTTTTTATGGAATGGGTAGGAGCTTTTTTACTTTTAATAATTTTTTTTGAATCTATATCTGGAATATTTTTATTTTTTGGTAAAAAGATTAGATTAGCAGCATTTATTTTATCTATAACTCTATTTTTTACAAATTTTATTTATAATCCTTTTTGGATGATGAATAATGATAAATGGGAAAATCATATGATTGTTTTTTTAAGAAATATAGCTGTTTTAGGAGGTCTTTTTTATATATTTGTTTATGGTAAAGAGAAAAAGAAAGACAAAAAAATGGAGCTTTCTTCTTCTGTTATTGGGAAAAAATGAAAAAAACCATTTTTTTGGTATTTAGTTTTATTATTGTAGCTTTTGGTCAACCTGTATGGATTAGATGGTTAGGTTTTTTTTCTTCTTTTTTAGGATATGCACTTTTTTTTAAAACTCTTTTTTTATTTAAAGAAAAAAAAAGATTTATTATAGCTTTTCTTTGGTTTTTTTCAGTTCAGGCAGTTAATTTTTCTTGGATGACCTCTTTAAATTATGTTGGTTATCTATTCTTAATAATATATGCAATGATTTTAGCAGGAACTGCTTTACAATTTGCTATTGTTTCTAAATTTATAAAAAATCTTTCTCTTTTAAAAATTTTATGTCTCTCTTCTTTATTTGTTATTTTTGAATGGATACGGATTTTTGTTTTAAGTGGATTTTCATGGAATCCAATAGGTATGGCTTTATCATATAGCAATTATTCTTTGCAATTAGCTTCTTTATTTGGAATATATGGTCTCTCCTTTTTTGTTTTTTTTACTAATTTATTAACATTAAAAATTTTTTTTATCGATAAGATAAAAGTAAAAAAAATATTTGTTTTAATATTAATAATTATTTTTCCTTTTGTTTTTGGATTTTTAAATCAAAATCTTCAAAAAATTAATGATAAGAAAAAAACATTAAACGTTGTTTTGATTCAAACAGGATTATATCCATCAGAAAAAGAGATTTTTGCTTATAGATATAAAGAGTTTATTCATCCATTAGATCAATGGGAAAGGATTTTAAATTTTTTAAAAAAAAGAAAACAAAAAAAAATAGATATTATAGTTATGCCAGAAGCAGCTCTTCCTTTTGGAGCTTTTCAATCTTTTTATCTATTTAAAGATTTTTTAAAAATTTGGGAAAAAGTTTTTGGAATGATAGATACCTCTTTTCTTCCTCCTCTTGAAAAACCTTTATCAGAAAAAATAGGAAAGCATTGGAAGATAGCAAATTCTTATTGGGTACAAGCTATTTCTAATTATTTTAAAAGCGAAGTTATTATAGGCTTAGATGATAAAGATATTATAAAAAATGAAAGTTATAATGCTGCATTTTATTTTTTTCCTTTTGATAAAAAAATTTTAAGATATGAGAAACAGATTTTAATTCCAATAGTGGAATATTTTCCATTTAATTGGTGTAGAAAATTTGCAAGTAGATATGGAATATCTGGCTGTTTTACTCCAGGACAGATTGATAAGGTTTTGTATGGTAGGGTGCCATTAAGCATATCTATATGTTCTGAGGAAACATATTCAGATTTTATGAGACAAAAAAGAAAAAGGGGAGCTGATCTTTTTATAAATATTGCTAATGATGGATGGTTTCCTAACTCAAAATTGTCTAGGCAACATTTTGAACATGGAAGGATTAGAGCTGTAGAAAATGGTGTTCCAATAATCAGAGCTTGTGCTACAGGTGTAACAGGAGGAGTTGATTGTTTTGGAATTTCTTTTAGAAAAAATATTTATGAGGAAAAAAAATCAAAAGCTCTATTTATAGAAGTCCCATTAGATAGTTATAAGACTTTATATTCGTATTGCGGAGATAAACTTATTATTTGTATCTCTATTTTTTTAGTTATTATTTTTTTTATAAAAAAATTAAATTTTAATAAAAATATTTTTACTGATCATAAATGATAGATAAACTCTTTTTTTAGAAGAATAAATAGAATTTTTTTATAAACTAAAAAAATTTATGGAAATAAGAATAAATCTTCTTGCTGAAAAAAGGTATTTTTTATTAACTTTTATTAAATGATATTATTTTTTTGAGGCTTTTTTGATCACAAATAAAATTTCTTATAAACAAAAGACTATTCGGAAAGAAGTAGGAATAGAAGGTGTATCTCTTTTTACAGGAGAAACAGTTTCTATTAAGTTAAAACCTTTGGATGAAAATAGGGGAATGGTATTTAAGAGAAAAGACTTACCAGGAGAACCTGAAATTGTGGCTAATCTTAGCTCTGTAAAAAAGACTCCTAGATGTACAGTTATAGGGAATGATAAGTTTAGTATTTTGACAGTGGAACATCTTCTTTCTGCTTTTTATGCTTTTGAAATTGATAATATTTTAATAGAGATATATGGAGCTGAAATTCCTGCATGTGATGGTAGCTCTACTGCTTTTGTTGATTTAATAGAAAAAGCTCAAATAAAAGAACAAAAAGAAAATAAAAAAATTGCAAAAATAAAAAAACCTATTTTTTTGGTAAAAGATCAGGTGCATATAATTGCTCTTCCTGCAGAAAATTATAAGATAAGCTACCTTTTAAATTATCCTTCTTCCAAAATTTTAAAATCACAGTACTATACTTTTGTAGTTGATCCTGTATCTTATAAAGAGGAGATAGCTCCTGCTAGAACATTCTCTTTATATGAAGAGATAGAACCACTTTTGAAAAAAGGATTAATAAAAGGAGGAGGATTAAATAATGCTGTTATCATTAAAAAGGATAAAATTTTAAATCCGGATGGTATAAGATTTTTAGATGAAATGGCAAGACATAAAATTTTAGATTTAATAGGAGATTTTTCTTTAATTGGGAAAAAACTTTTTTGCCATGTTATAGCAATACGTTCCGGTCATTTTTCAAATATCTCTTTTGCTAAAAAAATAGAAAAAGAACTTAAGGAGAATTAATGAATTTAGTTATGGATGTAAAGCAGATCAAAGAAATTCTTCCTCATCGATATCCCTTTTTGCTGGTTGATAAGATTGTTTTTTTAGATCTTGAAAATGGGAAAATCATAGGACAAAAAAATGTCACCATTAATGAGGAGTTTTTTTTAGGGCATTTTCCTAATGCACCCATTATGCCAGGAGTTTTAATATTAGAGGCTTTGGCACAGACAGGAGGAGTTTTAGTATATAAAAAAGAGAAGGTTTCAAAGATAGCTCTTCTTATGAATATATCTAATGCTAAATTTAGAAAACCAGTTTTTCCTGGTGATGTTCTGATGCTTCATGTGCAAACTTTGCATAGTAGTAAAAAAGGTGGGAAGATAAAAGCTAAGGCTACAGTAGGAAAAGAGATTGCAGTAGAAGCAGAACTTAGTTTTGTATTAATAGAAAAAAATCAACTTTAAAAAAATGGCTTTCGGATGGATATAAATAAATATGCTTTTGTTGAAGAGGGAGTTTATTTAGGAAAAGGGGTTTCTATTGAACCCTTTGCTGTTGTAAAAAAAGGAGCAGTGTTAAAAGATAATGTTGTGATTAAATCTCATGCTTACGTAAATGGAAATGTTAATATTGGAGAGAATAGTACTATTTGGCCTGGAGCAGTAATAGGAACAAAACCTCAAGATCTGAAATATCAAGGAGAGAAAACTTATGTTAAAATAGGTAAAAATTGTGATATTAGAGAATTTGCTACTATAAATGCTTCTTGTCAAGAGAGTTCTGTTGTTGAAATAGGAGATGATTGTTTGATAATGGCTTATTGCCATGTAGCTCATAATTGTAAATTAGGAAAGAGAGTGGTTATGGCTAATAGTTCTATGTTAGCAGGACATGTGGAGATAGAAGATTTTGCTATTATAGGAGGGATGACACCTGTTCATCAATTTGTTAGAGTTGGAGCTTATGCAATGGTTGGAGGGTTTAGTAGAGTGGTTTATGATATACCTCCCTATTCTATAGGTGGAGGCGATCCTTTTAAATTTGGTGGGATAAATATTATAGGGTTGCAGAGGAATGGGTTTCCTCTTTCTATTAGAAATAAACTTTGTCAAATTTTTAAAATTACCTTTAGAAAAAATTTGACTTTAGAAAAAGCTTTAGAAAAAATTGAAAAGGAGATAGAACCAATTCCAGAAGTTAAGCATTGGGTAGATTTTTGTAGAAATTCTAAAAGAGGTATCATGGGAATTAATGGTAAAAAATGAAAATTATATTTTTTGGGACTCCTTTTTTTGCTAAAGAGATTTTAAGTTTTTTGTTAGAAAAAAATGTTAACATATTAGCTGTTGTTACCCAACAAGGAAAAAAGGGTGAGACAGAGGTAAAAAAAGTAGCAGAGAAATATTCTTTAAAGATTTATCAACCAAAAAATATATCATCAGATGAATTTATAAATGAAATTAAGAGTTATAATGCGGACCTTTTTTTGGTGGTAGCTTATGGGAAAATTTTTAAAAAAAAACTTTTAGATGTTCCTAGTTTAGATTGTATTAATGTTCATGCTAGTCTTCTACCATTATATAGAGGAGCAGCTCCTATTCAAAGAGTTCTTTTAAATGGAGAAAAAAAAACAGGTGTTACCATTATAAAGATGGTTGAAGAGTTAGATACTGGAGATATTATTTTGCAAAAAAAGATTTTAATAGAAGAAGGAATGGATTTTGGATTGTTGGAAAAAGCTCTTTTAGATATTGCAAAACCTATGCTTTTAGAGGTTTTAGAGATGTATAAAAATAAAAATGTAAAAAAAATAACTCAAGATAATAGTAAAGCTACTTATGCTCCATCAATAAAAAAAAATGAGTTTTTTATTAATTGGAATGATGATGCTTTAAATATATATAATAAGATTAAAGCTTTTTCTCCGAAACCAGGTGCTAGAACTATTGTGGAGATAAATAAAAAAAAATTTATATTAAAAATTTTAAATGCTCAAGTTTTGGAAGGAATATCTGATATTCCATCTAAAATATTACAATTTGAAAAAGATTCTTTTATCGTTGCATGTAAAAAAGATGGATTAAAAATTATCTCTTTGCAATTAGAGGGAAAGAAAAAGATGGAAGCAGAAAGTTTTATAAGAGGAATGAAAAAAAAGATAGTTTTAAAATAGATGACAGCTACTCTTCTTATTAATAATGAAAGATACTTTTTATATAAAAAAAATTTTATTCAAGAAGGTTTTAGATATAAGATTTCCGTTATAACTAAAATTTTTTTTAAAACATTAAAATATATAGAAAAAATTGGATATCAATTACTTTTTTATCCTTATATCTTTTCTAGTTTATCAGGAAAGCAGGTAAAGATTATTGTAAATTCTTTAGATTTTGTTGGTATTTTAAGAAAGTGTAGCAGCATTTTTCGATTAATTTTTTTAGGCTTTGAAATTTTAGAATTTTCCAATAAATTTCAAAATTATTCATTAGAAGAAAAAGTTGAAAAAAGCATATATAAATTCATAATTTTAATTAAAGATCTATCAACTTTTTTATTTCATTGGCTCTCTATTTTATTTAAAAATCAAAAGATTGTTATTAATATTTTTGGTAAGAGTGCTGCTTGTTTTTCTTTTATAAAAGATGGGTATGATACTGTGAATGGAATTAGAGAGCTGATTAAATATCATAAAATGAGTCATTGGATAATTGAAAAGGATGAAGATATTGAAAAATTTGTTAATTTAAATGATGAGTTTTTGTTGTCTATTAAACAAAAGATGTTTCAAAGATATTGTTTAGAAAAAAAGATTATTGTAGGTATAAAAATATCTATATCAGTTTCTAATTTATCGATTTCTATTTTTTTGATTATAGGGTATATAAGTGGAAATAAATTTTTTTCTAAAACATTATTTTGGGTATTCAATGGAGCAGGAATTATTTTGTCTTTTGCAAATAGATCATATATACTTTTTTTTAGTAAATATAAATTGGGGAAGCTTGAGGAGAAAAATAAAAACAATCTTATAAAATAAGGAAATCGTTTAAAAACTGTTTATCAAATCAAGTTGTGTTAAAGCAAATTACACTCTTGTTTTATATGGTTATTATCATTAACATATGTTAAGAGAGCTTGATTAGAATATTCTTTTGCTTTATTATTACAATATGTTTTGAAAGTTGTTATAGAATATTCTTCTCCTTTATATTTTTCGAAAGTTTTTATTGTAAAACATTTTTTTGCTTTATTATTACTATATTCACCTATTAATTTATATACTTTTGCCAAATTAAAACAACAACTTATAGTAATATTTTGAGAATTTTTTGGTGAGGTTTTTAGGATTTCTAAACATTTTTTATAATATTCAATAGCTTTATCATAATCATCTTTGCTGCAATATATATCTCCCAAAATATTATAACTTTCAGCAATAAGTGGATTATTTTTTACAATAGTTCCCTTTGTAAGATATTCAATAGCTTTATCAGAATTACCTTGGTGATGATATATTTTTCCCAAAATAGTATAAGTCTGAGCAATAAATGAATGATTTTTTGGTAATTTGACAAAGAGGTTTACATTCTGGGTAATATATTCAATAGCTTTATCATGGTTACCTTTTTGATCATATGCACGTCCCAAACAATTATGACTGATCATAGCATCTGCAAAAATTGAGAGATCTTCCTTAGTTTCTAAGGTATTTTTAGTTTTTAAGAGGTTTTTACTATTTGTTAAACTATTTTCATAACATTTAATAGCTTTATCATAATCACCTTTGTCATAATATACATTTCCCAAATTATTATAACTTTCAGGAATTAGAGGATTTAGTGAGGATAGTGAAAGGATTACTAAACTTTCACTTATCAAATTATTATAACTTTCAGGAATTGGAGGATTTAAGAAGGATAAAAGGATTACTAAATTTTTATTATGATATTCAATAGCTTTATCATATTTACCTTGGCCATGATATGCTATTCCCAAATCACCATAAATTTTACCAATATTTGGATCATTTGCTAACAAGGTTTTTTCAAAGATTTCTAAACTCTTAAAACAAAATTTTTCTGCTCTTAAATAGTTTCCTCTTTTATTTTCTGTTTTTGTTATTGAATTATAACTTTTTCCAACTTTTACATCCTTCTCTCCATATTTCTTTATCATAATCTCTAAATCTTTTTCATAATTCCATAAAGCTCTATCATAATCTCCCTTTTTAAATTCTTCATCACCCGCTTTTTTAAATATTTTTTCTCTTTTAGGTTCATATTCTTTTAAATCTTTTTCGTAGATAGAACCCTGAGCTTTTACATGATTGATAAATTTATTCTCTAACTCTGTTACTATCTTTTCCATTATTTTTTCTATATCGCTTTGATTAAATTTATTCTCTTTAAAAAGGAGATATTTTACTATTCTTTCATCTTTTATTATTTCTAGATTATGTCTTTTAACTTCTAAAAATTCCTCTCTTTGCTTTTCTGTTAATTGTTCCCATTCAATAATAATACTATGAGTTTTTTCCACTACAATATTTTTAAGATTTTTCAACTTTTCATAATTTATCTTATCATAACTAAACGCATAGCCAGGAACAATTTTAATAACTCGCGCGCTAACTATTTTATTATCTCTATCTCTCTCTATTATAAATCCAGTATTCTTATTTTCATTACCAAGCACATCTATATCTGCAAGAGAAGTAGCTGCAGCTAATACTCCCATTATTCCTTTTAATTCTATCTCTTGTTTTGTCTCAGGTTCAATGACCAATTCTGGTGGTCTTTTGTATTTTTTTATAAAATTCATAAAACTTATAATATTTTCTTTATCTTTAACCTCTAACTCTCCTAAGTCGTGATAACCAGGAACCCATTTAGACATAATTTTTAAAGATTTTTTAATATTATAATCTTCTTTATATGCTTGAACTATTTCATTATCTTTCAAAAACTTATTCATAAGAGGTAAGTAACTAAGACGCACTTTGGTTGTTTCAAAATAACCATCTCCTAATACTCTATATACGTTATCAGTAATATATTCTAATAAGGAGGCGATATTCATATCTCTTTCTGTTTTTATTGTTTGAGGTAATGAAAAGTTTTTAGAAAAAATACCATAGGTAGCCTCGCCAGTTTTACCTAACCATTTTTTTCTTGGTAAATAAAAATGTTTGGGATTGGTATGCTCTTTCTCATAAATAGTTTCTATTGCAGAACCAGTCATTTTTTTTCCTGTTGGAATAAAAGTATATAGTTTTTTGTATTTACCATCTTTTATCCTTCTAAGTTCTGTATCCTTTTTTACTCTTTCATAGGTATTTAATCGCATTGGTAAGAGAGGTAATTCTTTTGTCCTCATTATATGAAACTCCTTTATTTATGAAAAATTTATGATATAAAATTTTTTGAATAATTTAAATGTTTTTTTGTAAAAAATTTTTATTTGAAAATTTTGTATTTTGCATAAATTTATAAAAAAAGTTTCTATGAGAACATAAAAAAATGTTGAAAATTTTTAATTTACATTCTGTAAAAAAATTTTATTGCATTCATTTTTATAAAGAATATATTGATATTTACTTTTTAAAGTTTAAGATGAAAAAAATTACCTCTTTTGAATGGTTTTTACTTATTAGTTTTATTGGATTTTTTTTTATGTTATTGATTGTTTCTAGCAAATATTTTTTTTAAGATTTAATTTTTCTTGAGTGGAATATTAATTTTTCATATATTAATTTTTGTAATATTTAAATATTATTTAAGAAAATTGTTTATGACAATTTTTTTAAGATGTTGAATTAATATAAAATTTTTGATAATTTTTTAAGGATTTAAAGAGATGATATGAGATTTATAGCAAAAAAAAAAGGTATGACTCAATTTTTTGATGATAAAGGAAAAGCTATTGCTTGCTCTGTTATTTTAGCTGAACCTAATGTTGTAGTTCAGATAAAAAAGAGAGAAAAAGATGGATATAATGCTTTGCAGTTAGGAGCTTTTGCAGATATTAAAGAAAAAAATATTAAAAAGCCTGTTAGAGGTCATTTTAAAGAATTGCCACCTTGTAGATATCTTACTGAATCTAAAGTAGAAAATGTTGAAGAATATCAAGTAGGACAAAAGATAGATATTGGATATTTTTCTAATGAGAAATTTATAGATATAGAAGGAATATCCAAAGGTAAAGGATATCAAGGAGTGATGAAGTTATATGGATTTAAAGGAGGCCCTAAATCTCATGGGTCAGGATTTCATCGACATGCTGGATCGACAGGGATGAGATCAACACCAGGAAGATGTTTACCGGGAGGAAAAAGAGCTGGTAGGATGGGTGGAGATAGGATAACAGTACAAAATTTAGAAATTTTTTTAATAGATAAAGAAAATAATTTGCTTATAGTAAGAGGAGCTATACCAGGTTGTTGTGAAGGTGTTGTATATATAAAAAAAGCGAAGAAAAAAAGAGGATGATTTTGTGGTTACAATAAAGAAATATGATTTACAAGGTAATGAAGTAGAAGAGATAACAGTTGAGGATAGCTTGTTAGATATTCCTGTTAATAAACAGATGTTAAAAAATTATATTTTAGCTATTAGGAATAATAAAAGACAATGGTCTGCTAATACTAAAGATAAATCTGAAGTTAAAGCAACAGGAAAAAAACCGCATAATCAAAAAGGATTGGGAAGAGCAAGACAGGGAAGTTTGGTATCTCCTCAATTTAAAGGAGGGGGAAGGGCTCATGGACCTAAACCTAAATTTGATCAACATATAAAGATAAATAAAAAGGAGAGAATAAAATCCATTCAATCTCTTTTAGCTGAAAGAATAAGAGAAAAAAAAGTTTTTTTATTAGAAGATCTTGTAAAGGAATGTAAGACTAAAACATTTTTTGATTTTTTAAATAAGATGGGTTTAATAGATAAAAGAATTTTATTTTTAGGAAGCAAAAAAAATGATATTGAAATATTGAAAAAAAGTATTAGAAATATAGAAAAAAACAATTTTTCTTATGTTTTTAATCTAGATGGGTACAAATTAGCTCTTTGTATGCATATTGTTATGGTCGGGGATGCTTTTAAAGAGGTTTTAGAGTTTTTAAAGAGAGATAGAAAATGATAGATCCATATAAAATTATAAGAAAGAGAAGAGTTACTGAGAAAGCTTCTATGTTAGAAGGATTGAAAGATTCAGAAAAGAATAGATGCATTAGAAAATTTAAAAAGGGAAAATATATTTTTGTAGTCGATGTTAAAGCTAATAAAAGAGAGATAAAAAAAGCGGTTGAGGTTATCTATGAAGTAAAGGTAGAAGATGTTAATACTTTATTAGTTAAGCCTAAAAAAAGATTTTTTAGAGGAACGAGAGGAACAACTAAAAAATTTAAAAAAGCTATTGTTACTTTAAAAGAGGGAAATATTTTAGAGGAAGGAAAATAAAATGGTTAAAAAGTTTCGCCCAATAACTCCATCTACAAGAAAGTTAGTACTTCCAAGTAATGTGGGAGTGAGTAAGAGAAAGATTAAAAATAAGTCACTTGTGAAGGTTAAGAGAAGAAGGGGAGGTAGAAACAATCTTGGAAGAATTACATGCAGGCATAAAGGAGGGGGGCATAAAAAGAAATATAGGATAATAGATTTTAGAAGAGATAAGGAAAATATACCCGCTAAAGTAGCATCGATAGAGTATGATCCAAATAGATCAGCTTATATTGCGCTTTTATATTATGCAGATGGAGAGAAGAGATATATAATAGCAGCACAAGGATTAAAAGTTGGAGATATTGTTAGGACATCGGATACTTATCCATATGATGTTGGATGTTGCATGAAATTAAAAAATATGCCTCTTGGATCAGTAATTCATAATATAGAAAATCTTCCTGGAAGAGGAGGTAAATATGTTAGATCTGCAGGATTATCAGCACAACTTTTGTCGAGAAGTGATGGATACGCATCTATTAAAATGCCTTCAGGAGAGATTAGATTGATCAATGAAGATTGCAAAGCTACTTTTGGAGCTGTTTCTAATTTTGAACATAATTTAAGAGTTGATGCGAAAGCAGGAAGGAGTAGATGGAAGGGGGTTAGACCAACTGTTAGAGGGACAGCTATGAATCCAGTAGATCATCCTCATGGAGGAGGAGAGGGAAAGAGCAAAGGGAATCACCCAATGTCACCATGGGCAAAAATTACAAAGGGTAAAAAAACTAGGTCTAGAAAAAAAAGTAATAGATTAATAGTAACAAAAAGAAAAGAGAAGAAAAATGGGTAGATCATTAAAAAAAGGTCCATTTGTAGACCATCATCTTTTAGATAAAGTGAAAAGAAAAGAAGGAAAACAAAAACCAATAAGGACATGGTCAAGACGTTCCACTATAATACCTGAAATGATAGGCCAAACATTTGATATACATAATGGGAAAAAATTTATAAGAGTTTTTGTTTCAGAAAATATGGTTGGACATAAATTAGGAGAATTTGCTCCTACCAGAACATTTAAAGGACATCCTGTAAAGAAGGCGGCTAAATAATGGATTTTAGAGCTATTACAAAGAATGTAAGAATTAGTCCTAAAAAAGCTAGATTAGCAGCAGGATTGATAAGAGGTCTTTTTGTTGATGAAGCTTTTTCACAGCTTAGATTTTCTAAATTGAAAGGAGCAAGACATCTATACAAGACTTTAAAGAGTGCGGTTGCTAATGCTAAGCAAAAGTTAGGTCAAGAAATAGATACTTTGAGATTAAAAGAGGTAAGAGTTGACGAAGGAATGACTATGAAAAGGATAAGATCAAAAAATAGAGGAGGAAGAACAACAATGCTGAGAAGAACAAGCCATTTTATGGTTATTGTAAAACCTAAAGAATAAGAGGAGAAAAAGATGGGGCAAAAGGTATCACCGAGAGGGTTTAGATTAAAGATAAAAAAAGATTGGGATTCAAATTGGTTTGCTAATAAAAAAGAGTTTGGAACTTTTCTTATAAAAGATAGTGAGATAAGAGATTTTTTAATGAAAAAACCAGCATGTGTTGGAACTTCGAAGATTGGTATTAAAAGGATGAGTGGAAAAATAGAGATTACAATTCATACCGCAAGGCCAGGATTAGTTATTGGTAGAAAAGGAACAGATATAGATCTTTTAAAAGATGAGCTTAAAAAATTTACAAAGGGAGATGTTTGGATAGAAGTTGAGGAGATAAAAAGACCTGATTTAGATGCAAAGTTAGTAGCTGAGGGAATAGCGAAAAAGATAGAGAGAAGATTGCCATTTAGAAGAGTATTAAAAAAAGCTCTTCAGACAACAATGGATGCAGGTGCTGTAGGTATGAAAGTTAAAATATCGGGTAGAGTTGGAGGTGCTGAGATAGCTAGGAAAGAATGGTATAAAAATGGAAAAATACCTTTACATACATTAAGAGCAAATATAGATTATGCTACTGCAACGGCTTATACTACTTATGGTTCTATTGGAATAAAAGTTTGGATAAATAAAGGAGAAGAATAATGGTTTTAATGCCTTCGAAAACTAAATATAGAAAAAAACAAAAAGGGCAATTTAGAGGACTTGTAAAAAAATCTTTTTGTATTGCATTTGGAGATTATGGGATGCAGTCATTAGATAGAGGATGGATTACTGCACAACAAATAGAAGCTGCTAGGGTAGTTATAAATAGATTCTTAGGTAGAAAAGGGAAATTATGGATTAGAATTTTTCCTGATAAACCTGTTTCTAAAAAACCTGCTGAAACGAGGATGGGAAAAGGTAAAGGTGCTGTTACTGGATGGGTTGCTGTAGTAAGACCAGGGCAAGTTTTATTTGAGTTAGGCGATACTTCTTTTGAAGATGCACAGAAATCATTGAAATTAGCAGCAGCAAAGATATCAGTAAAAACAAAGTTTGTAACAAGATTAGAAAAGGTGTAATATGTCAAATATTAAAGAATTAAGAGACCTTCCTATAGAACAATTAGAGGTGTTGATAGAGGATTTGAATAAAGATATTTTTAATTTGAAAAGCCAACTTGCATTACAAAAAAAAATAGAAAAACCACATTTGATAAAAGAGAAAAGAAGAGATAGGGCTCGAGCTATTATGATTTTATCAGAAAAAAGGAGCGTAGATGAAAAGAAATAAGAGAAAAGTTTTACAAGGTATAGTTTTATCTAATAAGATGAATAAAACAGTTGTAGTGTCAGTATCTAGAAAATTTAGGCATCCTAAATATGAAAAGTTGATTGAAAAGAGAAAAAAATATTATGCTCATTCAGAAAATAAGAATTTAGAAATAGGAAGCATCATAAAGATTATGGAGTGTAGACCTATTTCTAAGATTAAAAGATGGAGAGTTATTGAAGGATAGATATGATTCAAGAAGAAACAGATTTACTTGTAGCAGATAATACAGGTGCTAAAATTGTAAGAGTATTCAGAGTGTTAGGGAGTTCTAAAAAAAGATATGCTTATATTGGAGATGTTGTGCTTTGTTCAGTTAAAAAAGCAGAAACAAAGGGTATGATAAAGAAAGGGGAAAAGGTAAAAGCGGTAATTGTTAGAACAAAAAAACAGATAGATAGAAAAGATGGATCAAAGTTAAAATTTTATGATAACAGCTGTGTTATTCTTGATGATAAAAACAATCCAAGAGGAACTAGAATTTTTGGAGGGGTAGCAAGAGAGTTAAGAGAAAAGGGTTTTATTAAGATTTGTTCTTTAGCGCCTGAGGTGATATGATGAATAAATGGCTAAAAAAGGGTGATTTAGTTGTTGTTATAACTGGAAATGATAAAGGTAAGAAAGGAGAAGTATTGGGTAAAAAGAAAGATAAGATAATTGTTAAAGGAGTTAATGTAAGGAAAAAACATATAAAAAAAACGAAAGAAACAGGATCGACTCAAGCTATATATAAGGAAAATCCTATTCATATTTCTAATGTTGCTCTTTGTGATAAAAATGGAAATAGAATAAAGTTAAAGGTTAAAATAGAAAAAGATAAAAAAGAATTAGTTTATTTAGAGAAGGGAAAAGAGGTAATTTTTAGAAAAGTAGGTAAATGAGATGAGTAGGCTTAAAGAGAGATATGATAAAGAAATAATAAAGCTTAAAGAGAAATATAAGAGAAATATATTTTCTCTTCCAAAATTAAAAAAGATTGTGATTAGCATGGGATTAGCGAAAGTGATAAAAGAAAAAGATGTTTTATCCCAACATATAAAAGAACTATCGATGCTATCAGGACAAAAACCCATAATTTGTAAAGCAAAGAAATCTATTGCTAATTTCAAACTTAGAAAAGGAATGGCTGTTGGATTAAAAGTGACTTTAAGAAAGAAAAGAATGTATGACTTTTTAGATAGATTTATAAATATAGTATCTCCAAGAATAAAAGATTTTAGAGGATTTAAAATAAAAACAGAGGGAAGAGGGAATTTTACTATTGGGATTGAAGATCAACAAGTGTTCCCTGAAATAAATTTAGATGAGGTAAAAAGGGTTCAAGGGATGAATATATCTTTTATAACTTCTAGTAAAAATAATGAGGAGTGTATTGAATTAATGAAAATATTTGGATTTCCGATCAAGGAGGTAATTTAGATGTCATTTAGTGATCCAATATCAGAGATGTTAACGAAAATTCGTAATGCGCAAAATGCACAACTTCTTTTTACAGATGTTTTTGTTAGCAGAGAAAAGTTAGGTATTGTAAAGATTTTGAAAGAAAAGAATTTTATATCTGATTACTTAGTGGATGAAGAAAAGAAAAAGTTAGTTATTTTTTTAAAATATCTGAAAAGAAAAGCTGTCATTAATGGATTGAAAAGAATATCTAAACCTGGCGTAAGAAGATATGTGACATGTGATAAAATACCTTTAGTTTTAAATGGATTTGGAATTGCTATTTTATCTACTTCTAAAGGAATTTTAGATGATATATCAGCAAGGAAAATGGGTGTAGGAGGAGAAGTCTTGTGTTTTGTATGGTAAAAGGGAAGATTTATGTCAAAATTAGCTAAAAGAGCAATCGATCTACCGGAAAAGGTAGAAGTTTTATTTGAAAAAGATAAGTTGAAAATAAAAGGAGCTAAAGGAGAACTTTTTTTAAATTTAAAGAGAGGCATAAATGTTAAGATTGAAAAAGATAAGATCTATATTGAAAAAGATAAAAAAATAACATTAGCAAAACCCTTTTTAGGTCTTTCCTGGTCTCTTTTAAAAAATGCAATTCAAGGGGTATCTAAAGGGTTTGAAAAGAGACTTTTATTGGTAGGAGTAGGTTTTAGAGCTCAGATTAAAGGTAAGAAATTAGATTTGCAGGTGGGATGTTCTCACCCTACTGAATTAGATATTCCTGAAGGTATAGAGGTGAAGATTGAAAAAGCTACTGAGATTATATTGAATGGAATAGATAAGATGAAATTAGGGTTATTTGCTGCTAAGATAAGGAAAATAAAAGTACCTGAACCATATAAAGGTAAAGGAATCAGATATAAGGAAGAATACGTTAGGAAAAAAGCAGGTAAGGCTGCTAAGGGAAAAGGAGCTACAGCATAATGGATAAAAAGAAAAAAAAAACAATAGAAAGAAGAGTTTTACGAGTTAGGAAAAAATTAAAAGGTAAAAAAGATAGACCTAGGCTTTCAATTTTTAAAAGCAATAAAAATATTTATGCTCAGATAATAGATGACGAAAAACAGATAACATTGGTAAGTGTAGGTTCTTTTTCAGAAAAAAAAATGAAATTAAAAGATATTGCTAGTATGTTAGGAAAGAAACTAGCAAAACTAGCAAAAGAAAAAAAAATAAAGAGGGTTGTTTTTGATAGAGGTAGATATAAATATCACGGTATAATAACTGTTTTTGCAGAAGCAGCTAGAAATGAAGGGCTGCAGTTTTAAAAATCAGGGAAAAATATGAAAAAGACAAAATTAGAAGATGTTACAGGAGAATTAAAAGAATCTGTTTTATATATAAACCGTTGCGCAAAAGTTGTTAAAGGTGGAAGAAAGTTTAGCTTTTCTGCTCTTGTATTGGTAGGTGATGGAGAGGGACATGTAGGATTTGGTTTTGCTAAAGCTAATGAAGTTACTGAAGCTATTGCAAAAGCAACAGAGGATGCAAAAAAAAATATTTTTTATTTAGAGATGAAAGATGGCTCTATTGCTCATGAAGTTTATGCTGTGCATGATGGAGTTAAATTGATTTTGAAACCAGCAAAAAGAGGAACAGGGGTTGTTGCTGGATCTATGGTAAGAGCTGTTTTAGAAAATGTTGGTATAAAAGATATAGTATCGAAAAATGTGGGTTCAAATAATCCTTTAAATCAGGTAAGAGCAACTTTTAAAGCTCTTTCTATGCTAAAAAAAGAAAAAAGAGAGGAAGAGAATGTTTCAACTTAATTCTTTAATAGATTCCAATAAAAAAAAGAAAAAGAGAATAGGTAGAGGCCCAGGATCGGGGAAAGGTAAAACTGCAGGGAAAGGACATAAAGGAGCTAGAGCTAGAAGTGGCTATAAAAGTCGTTTGGGTTATGAAGGTGGTCAGGAAAGACTTTTTAAAAAGATGCCTCATAGAGGTTTTTCAAGAGGTAGATTTAAAAAACCTTATTTTTGCATAAATTTATATCAGATAGATAAATTATATAAAGATGGAGAAAAAGTTAATTATGATACATTAAGAGCAAAAAAATGTATCTCTAAAAAAGAGAAAAATATTAGAGTTTTAGGAGTTGGTGAGATCACTAAAAATATAGAAATAGAAGCTAATTATTTTTCTAGTTCTGCTAAAAAAAAGTTAAAGGAAAAAAATATTAAATATAAAATAATATGATCGCAGGAATTAAAAAAATTTTTTCTATTCATGAATTAAGAACAAAAATATTTTTTACCTTTATTATGCTTGCTATTTGTAGGATAGGTGCTTCTATTCCTGTTCCAGGAATTAATATAGAGGCTGCTGAAGCTGTGTTTAGAAAAGCTACAGGAGGAGGGCAAAATTTATTTCAACTTATGGATATGTTCTCAGGAGGAGCATTTGCTAGGATGACAGTTGTTGCTTTAGGAGTGATGCCTTACATATCTGCATCTATTATAATGCAGCTTTTAGTTGCGGTTGTTCCCTCCTTGCAAAGAGAGATTAAAGAAAATGCTTCTTTAGGTAGGAAAAAAGTAGCAAAATGGACAAGGTTATTAACTATTGGTTTAGCTTTTTTTCAATCTTGGATTTTTGCTAGATATGCTTTTAGAATTAATGAATCTACTCCTGGAATAATAGTAGGACAGATTGCGGATGTAAAAATTTTTAATGTACCATGGCTTTTTTATTTAACAATGGTCTTAACTATGTCTACTGGAACTATTTTTTTAATGTGGATTGGAGAACAGATTTCAGATAAAGGTATAGGTAATGGTATAAGTTTGATAATAACAATAGGTATTCTCTCTTCATTTCCTAGTATGATAGGTTCTATTATTAACCAGTTAAATTTAGAATCACAAGAGGTAGGAGAGTTAACAATCTCTTCTATTTTAATATTATTAGTTGTTTTTGTTTTGATAATTATAGGTACAATATTAGTCATACAAGGACAAAGAAAGATTCCTATTCAATATGCTAGAAGAGGAATTGTAAGAGAGGGAAGTGTAGAAGGAGGTAGTTCTTATATTCCATTAAAAATAAATTATGCAGGAGTTATTCCGGTTATCTTTGCATCTTCTTTTCTTATGTTTCCTGCAACTATTGCTCAATGGTTGGGTAGGAATTCATTTATTGGAAGATTTGTGAATTATTTAACACCTGGTAGTATTTTTTACACATTGTTATATGTATCGTTAATACTTTTTTTTACTTTTTTTTGGACTTCTACTCAGTTTCATCCTGAACAAATAGCATCAGATATGAAAAAAAATGGAGCTTTTATACCTGGAATAAGACAGGGAAAACCAACACAGGATTTTTTAGAATCAACAATGGGTAAAATAACCTTGATAGGAGGTGTTTTTCTTTCTATTATAGCTATTTTACCTGTTTTGGTAAGTAAAATTTTAGGTATAGACCAAAGGGTTAGTTATTTTTTTGGAGGCACCTCTCTTTTAATATTAGTTGGTGTTATATTAGATACATATAAGCAGATAGAATCTCATCTTATTATGAGAAGATACCAAGGATTTATGAAGAAAAGAGGATTTTAGCTTTTTTATTGAAGATAAATATGTTAAAATAAACAGATTAAAAAAAGGTGAAAAATGACAAGAATACTAGGAATAGATATACCAGATAATAAAAGGCTAGAGATTAGTTTAACTTATATTTATGGAATAGGTAAAAAAAGAGCTAAGGAAGTTGTTGCTAAGTTAGGATTAGATCCAAATATGAAAGCTAAAAATTTAACTTTTGAAGATATAAGTAAAATAAATGCTCTTTTACAAGAATATGTATTAGAAGGAGATCTTAAAAGACAGGTACAAGGTGATATTCAAAGGCTTATAAAAATTAATTGTTATAGAGGACTAAGGCATCGTTTAGGACTTCCTACTAGAGGACAGAGGACTAGTTCTAATGCTAGAACAAGAAAAGGTAGAAAAAAAACAATTGCAGGTAAAAAACTTAAATAAAGGAGAATAATTTTGGCAGAAGTAAAACAGAAACCAAGGAGAAAAAAGAAGGTTGTTAGAACAGTTCCTGTAGGAATTGTTCATGTAAAAGCTTCTTTTAATAATACAATTGTAACGATTACTGATTTGGCCGGAAATGTTATTACATGGGCTTCTTCAGGAAGCTGCAACTTTTCTGGAGCAAAAAAATCTTCTGCATTTGCTGCTTCTGTTGCTGCTCAAAGAGCTGCGAAAGAAGCTGTAGCTGTATATGGTCTTAAAGAATGCGAGATTAATTTAAATGGTCCAGGATTAGGAAGAGAATCAGCAGTTAGAGGAATACAGAGTGCAGGAATAATTATAACTCTTATTCGTGATGTAACTTCTATTCCTCATAATGGGTGTCGTCCTCGTAAGAGAAGAAGAGTTTAAAAATAAGGAGATAACATGATAATAAAATATGGTAAATTTGAAATGCCAGATAATATAAAGATAGAAGAAGAAAAAGATAATTTTGCTAAATTCATTGCAGAGCCATTTGAAAGAGGATTTGGACATACTTTAGGAAACGCATTTAGAAGAATAATGCTTACTTCATTAGAAGCTCCTGCTATAATGTCAGTAAAAATGGAAAAAATATATCATGAATATGCAGCAATAGAAGGAATAAAGGAAGATATTATAAATATTATTTTGAATTTAAAAGGAAGTAAATTACGTTACCTCCCTAAAGAAGAGGAATATGAAAGGAAAATAAAAAAATTTAGCAATGTTTTAGATATATCTCAAAAACAGATAGATGAAGCAAATGGTATGTATTCTGTTTCTTTAAAAGAATTTTTAGGAGATATTGATTTTGAAATTATTAATCCAGACCATCATATTATGACTATTACTAGCCCTATAAAAAAAAGGATAGATTTTAAAATAGGATTTGGAAGAGGATATGTTCCTTCTGAAAAAATTATTGAATTTATTGATAAAGAGATAGATGAAATTATTTTAGATGTTTCATATTCTCCAGTAACTTTGGTAAATTATTATGTCGAAAATACAAGAGTAGGGCAGCATACAGATTATGATAGGCTTATTTTAGAAGTTACAACAGATGGACGTATTACCCCTTCAGAAGCTTTATCTTTTGCTACTCAAATAGCTAAAAAGCATTTTGAGATATTTGATAAAATTCAAAAAATGAATATAGAATTTGAAGAGGAAAAAAAGGATAAAAATAGAGATAGATTAGAGCTTTTAGATAAACTAGCATTGAAGATAAGCGAGATTGAGCTTTCTGTTCGTTCTACTAATTGTTTATCGGGAGCTAATATTACTACTATTGGAGAGCTTGTTTTAATGCCTGAAATAGAGATGTTAAAATTTAGAAATTTTGGTAAAAAATCTCTTACTGAAATAAAAGAAAAACTTCATGATTTAGGACTTTCATTGGATATGAATTTAGAAAAATATGGTATTTCACAAGATAATATTAAGAGTGTTATAAAAAAACATTTAGAAGAAAGAGAAGTATGAGACATAGAAAAGATACTTTTAAAATAGGTAGGACATCTTCTCATAGGGAAGCAATGGTTTCTAATATGTTAAAATCTTTGATAGAATATGAGAGGATAGAAACAACTTTAAGAAAAGCTAAAGAGCTTAAAAGATATATAGACAAAGTAATCACTTTAGTAATAAAGGGAGATTTAGCTTCTATAAGATCTTTAAAATCTCTTTTAAGAATAAAATTTAATCCTAAAAAAGAAAATTTAGATAGTAAGGTTTTTAAAAAGTTGAATATATTAAAAGAACGTTTTGAAAAGAGAGAAAAAAAATGTGGATATTCCCGTATCATTAAAAAAGGTTTTAGAAAAGGGGATTCTGCATTAACATGTTTTATCGAATTAGTTGAATAACTTCAGGAGATTATTTTATGGCTTTAAAAATCGCAATTAATGGATTTGGAAGGATAGGAAGATTGGTTTATAGGATAGCTCATGATTTAAAAGATATTGAGATCGTGGCTATTAATGATTTGGTTCCTCCTAATAATTTAGCTTATCTTTTAAAATATGATTCTGCACATGGTATTTATGAAAGAAAGATAGAAGCTAAAGAAAATAGTTTGATTGTGGATGGAAAAAAGACTTTGATCTTTTCAGAAAAAGATCCTTCTAGATTACCATGGAAAGATTTAAAAATAGATTATGTTTTGGAATCTACAGGCCTTTTTACAAAAAGAGAGGATGCGAATAAACATATTTCTGCAGGGGCTAGAAGAGTTATCATATCAGCTCCAGCAAAAGATTCTATCCCTACTTTTGTTATGGGGGTAAACCATGATAAATATAATCCTTCAAAAGATTTTATTATAAACAATGCTTCTTGCACTACTAATTGTTTAGCTCCCATCGTTAAAATACTTTTAGATAATTTTGGGATAGAGGAAGGGTTGGTTACAACGATTCATGCGATGACTGCTACGCAGCATACTGTAGATGCTCCATCCAAAAAAAATTTTAGATTAGGACGTAGTGCAGGATATAATATAATTCCTTCAACAACAGGAGCTGCTAAAGCAGTAATTCAATGTATTCCGGAAGTTGAGGGAAAATTAACAGCGATGGCTTTTAGAGTTCCTGTGATAGATGTTTCAGTAGTAGATCTTACAGTAAGAGTTGAAAAAAGCACATCGTATGATGAGATCTGTGATGTTATGAAAAAAGCATCGACAAAAGAGATGAAAAATATTTTGCAATATACTGAAGAAGAATTAGTATCATCAGATTTTTTAGGAAATCCTTATTCTAGTATTTTTGATAAAAAAGCTGGGATAGAGTTGTCTGATAGATTTTATAAATTAATAGCATGGTATGATAATGAAGCAGGATATGCTCATCGAATAATAGATCTTTTTAAATATATGGAAAATCAAGAATAATAAAAAAAAGGATATTTTTGTGAACTTTACAAGAGAACCTATTATATTATCAATAATTACTCCAAAAGAGGGATGTAAGTTGGTTGTTAGAAATAGCAAAGGTGTTGGACAAGAAGATTATTTCTTAGATGCGGTAGAAATAGTTTTATTTGAGACTATTACCTTTTTTAGATCTATTGAAAAACCAAAGTCTTTTCTTCTCCCAACTAATGATTATGAAGTTTTGGAAGTTAAGGAAACAAAGATGATATTAAAAAATGCATCTTTAGAAAGACCAATTAAATTACCTGTAGAAGAAGAGGATGTTAAAAAAAGAGGAGCAAGAAGAAGAAGATATTCAGAAATGATAAGAAAAACAAAAGGAGGTGATAAGAATGATGAAGCTGAAACAGTTTCATCATCGACACTCAAACCAGTCCTCCCACCGCCAAATGTACTTATCAAAGAAAAGCTCTCTAGGATTAAAAGTGAAGAGTTTTTTGAAGAAAATATTTTACCCGGAAAGGTAGAAGAAAATTAAAAGCTCGGATGGTGGAATGGTAGACACAGAGGACTTAAAATCCTCTGGCTTGAAAAAGCCGTGCTGGTTCGAGTCCAGTTCCGAGCAAAGAAGAGGTTAAAAAGAGAGATCTTTACCTCTTCTTTTTTGTAGAAAGTATAGTGTGTTTATTTTAGTTGATTAATTTTTCTTAAAGCTATTTCTTTTTGTTTTATATATTCGAAGGTGTTAGCAGTATAGTAAGTCATTAAAATTGGCGATAAAGGTAATGTTAAAATAGATAAGGGTATCCATAATAAAGGTTTATTATATTTTTTTGCTAGGATGCTAATAATAAAGCAGGATAGAAATAAGATATTTATTGCATAAATTATCATGTAATGGAAGTTTATTTTAGATTTAGTTTTTTCCCAATTAATTAGTGCATCAATTTTTTTTATATTAGAAACATCTTTTTTTGTAGAAATTCCATCGATTAATTTTTTTATATTTAAATATTTTAATGTTTTTTTATCTGAAGATAATTTTATGCATTTTACAGCTGATGAAAAAAGATCAACTATACAAAAAGGAAAAATGATTGAGAATAAATAAGGCTGGATAAATCCATAACATGTTCTTATTATTGTATGTAAGGGATTTTTCTCGAAATCTTCTTCAAAAATAGAAAAGTTAGTTAAAGGTGGTATAAAATTATCCTTAACTTTTATTTTTTTTATTGAATTTTCATAATAGGAAACATCTTTTAAATAGTGAGTTTTTGAAAAATTTTGAAAAATTGTTTCAGCTGTATCTGTTTGATTTTGTTGAATAAAATAATTTATAATTTCTTCTAATTTATCTAAACATAATCTATTTATTTTATATGATTGCCTAATAATTTCTGGTTTTTTTTCATTTTCCGTAAGTGTTTTTTCCTCTTTATTAGGATTTTCTGTATTTTGTTTTTTAAATGAATTAGAATTTAGTTTTTTAAATAAATTAAAATCTGTTCTACAAAGAGGACATTGTTGTGAGGTTAAATTAGTTATGCATTTTTCATGAAAAAGATGCAATGTTTCACTATTACAATCGCAGGAAAGTGTTTTTTTAATTATTTCAATAACTTGATTATTTGTTGTATCAAAATTAAAAGTAATTTCTTTTTTACAAAATAAACCATATGTGCTGGTTGTTAGATTTTCTTGACATATAACACATTTGCTCATGTATCAATCTCCTCTGGGTTATTTTTTTTTGTAATAATAATAGTCGCTATTTTTTGCTCCAAAGAATTTAATTGGATTTCCATAGAGGGTAACTCCTCTGCTAATAATTTGTTTCGAAGATTTTTTAGACTGTCATCAAATAATAAAACTGATAAGTCTTGCATACTACATGTGGAGCATAATTTATTTATTGTTTCTTCGAGATTTTCAATGTTTTCTAATGCTTCCAAAAATGTAGTATTAATATGATTAAATAGTTTTTGAGCCTCTTGTTTAATTTTTCTTATGGTCTCTTCTTGAATTTGAATACTATCGTTAATCTCTTGTGATAACCCTTCTTCAGAGGATTCTTCTGATTCTAGGGTTTCTTCTGTTTGTAGAGATTGGTCAGTTTCATCTAAAGAAGATAAAAGATTTAGTAAATAATCATTGTCATGATAAATATATTTCCATCCATCATGTTTTAAATGTAATTTTATTAAATTGTCAAAGTCATCATAAATTTTTTTACTTAATAAAATTGGGATTCTTATCATTATTGAAATAAAAATTACAAAAACAGATATTATGCTAGGCAGCATGAAAATTGTTTGAATTAAAAGTTTCCTTTTTAGCAACTTTCTATATTCAGTAATATCCTTTATGATGTCTAAATTCAAAATTCCGAATTTTTTTTTAAGCAATGTCTCTCCAGTAATTAATCCTACAAAAAATATAATGGCTATAACATTTATTATTGATAATGCTAAAAGTATTGATTCGCTTTTTATTCTTCGACTTATTACTTTGTTTAAATAATCATATGAGGTTTTTAAATTTTTTATTATCTCAAGTTCTTTTTCTAATGAAACATTTGATTTATTGAGTAGTTTTTGTATTTCAAGATATTTTTCTCTTTTTTCTAGGTAAAGAGTATAATTAGGTATTTTTTTAATAGTTATACTGTTTTCTATTATTTTATATAGATGTTTGGGAATGAAAATTCCATTAAAAAAACTTGAAAGTGAGAAAAAAACGCAGTCTAAAAATTCTTTTGATCCTACTTCATTAGAAGGTAATTTCATTAATATTTTTTCATAAGGATTGAATAGAGGTTTATAGGAGGAGATTTTTTTAATTGATGAATCTAAATATGTGATGCATTGATGGCGTTTTGCAGGTGAATTGTAAACTGTTTTTTTTAAAATATGTTCTTTTCCTTCTGCTTCATAAATTTTTTCTAAGTCATTCAAAAAAGTGTTATTTTTATTTTGGTTTTTAAAAAATTCAGCAGCATCTTTTATTTCTTGTAAAGATAATTTATTTATTTTTTTGGGATATTTTAATTTATTATTCTGATATAACTTCTCTATTACCTCTACCTTAAATACCTCTACCTTAAAAGATTTTTTGTTGCATACAGGGCAGTTATGGGAAGATGATATCCAATCTTTTATGCATTTTTCATGAAATAGAGTATTGGTAGATTGTTCTTTTTTTGGGCATACTACAACATCATGAAAAATTTTGGTTAATGTTTGTGTAGTAGAATCATACTCATAGCTTGTGTTAAGATCTTCTAGATGAGCAACAAAACAACCATGAGTTTTTTCAACTTGATTATTACAAATATAACATGACATAATGCAATAATTATACAATTATTTAAAAATAAAAACAAGATTAATAACTTTTAAATATTGTAAAAAGTGATTTGAAATAAAAATTTTATTTACTTCTTAAAAATGCCCATTAAAAATTTTTTTAAAAAGAACAAAAATATCTCTTTATGTTGCATAAGCATATATCGATGAGTTAAAAAATAATTTTATAATAAATTTCAAAAAATACTTCATCATAATATGCTAGGGAATAGAATTTATATTTCGAAAAATAGCTTTCAAAGTATTTAAAAATATTTTTTAACATATAAAAATTATTAAAGCTTATCCTATATGTTTTTTTATAGAATTTCCTACTTCTTGAGCTAAACTCATTAAAAAAATAGTTGAATAGGATAAAAAAATAGGAATTATGTAATACAGATTTTTTGTTATTTTAAAATATATTCCAAGAGCTGTTATTATTCCTAATATAAAATATATTGTATCTTTAGATATCTCTAAAGAATGGTTTGTTATCTCTATATTTAATTTTTTAATTTCTAATTCAGAATTTTTCTGTTGTCTAACAGTGTTTATTTTTTTATATTTTTGGTGTATTTTAAAAGAAGATTTTAATATTCCTGACAATGATCCTAAAGATAATAATAAACTTCCTATAATTGGAAGAGAATAAGGATAAGGGTGTATATATATGTTAGCATCTAAAAGCCATTCTGAAAATTCAGTGATTGCAAAGAGTAAAAATGTTGTAGAGATAATTAGATTTATTAATTTTCTTATTATCAAATCTGTTTTTATTGTTTTTAAGTCTTTATTGGTAGAAGATTTTGATATGAATACTGGGTGGTAATATAATAATTTTTCATTAGCATATTCTTCAGTAAAAGTAATAATCTGAATCATTTTTAAAGTTTTATAGGAAAAGTTGAAAAAACTTGTTAATGGTAGTAGTATTTTAAAATTTTGAGAAAATTGAGTTAGTTCAAGAGGTATTTTGTGTTTTGCTATTTTAGAAATTTTTTTAGAAAAAAAAGCTAGAATGGTTAATGCATCAGCTGTTATTTCACCAAAAGTAGCTAAATCTTTTGTGTTAGTTTTGCAAAAATTAAGAGATTCTTCAGCTATTGTAGTTAGGATTTCACAAAATTGATAATTTGGTTTTAAAAAAATAGGTTGCATTGCTTTTAATAAAAAATATTATAGATTTTTTATTAAATAAATAATGCAAGAAAAAATAAATTTCTTCATCAAAACATAGATATAGCTGGGAAAATATATAATCATCTAATAGCGCTACATAAAAAGTATTATAAACTTTTTAAA